>FPIC01006930.1_pt1 | contig 13908 bp, 10 predicted proteins | sample 1504481 | NCBI WGS metagenome assembly FPIC01 (sample SAMEA4475357, study PRJEB15587) | soil metagenome | biome: Soil; feature: Field | place: India | collected 2015-03-11 | depth 0 m
CAGAACTTAAAAAAATACTTCCCTATATACAAAGGTTTTCTTGTCAAAAAGCATGTTGCAGATGTTAAAGCCGTTGATGAAGTTTCTTTTGAAGTCAAGAGGGGCGAAACGTTTGCTCTTGTGGGTGAATCCGGATGTGGAAAGACAACAACGGCAAGAGTCATGCTAAGACTTATTGATCCAACGGATGGAAAAATAGAAATAATGGGAACTGATATTTCCAGATTGTCGAGAGAAGAACTCTTGCCTTTCAGAAGAAAGATGCAGATAGTATTCCAGAACCCAATTGGTTCTTTGAACCCGAGGATGACGGTTGGACAGATTTTGACAGAACCAATGTTGTTCCATAAGATAGTTAATTCAAAGGAAGAAGCTGACCAAAAAGCTATAGAGCTTTTGAGAATGGTTGGTTTGAAACCATTTCACATGGATAGGTATCCACACCAATTCAGCGGTGGTCAGAAACAAAGGATAGCTATTGCAAGGGCACTTAGTGTTGATCCAGAGATAATATACTTAGATGAACCAACATCGGCGCTTGATGTCTCTGTTCAGGCTCAGATTGTCAATTTGCTTTTGAAGTTCCAAGAAGAACTTGGGTTGACATATGTGTTCATCTCTCACAACCTTGCACTTGTTAGGTTTATTAGCCACCAAGTTGCGGTTATGTATTTGGGTAAGATTGTTGAGATGGGAGATGTAAACGAAGTGTTCGATAATCCTGTTCATCCATACACAAAGGCACTGCTGTCAGCTTCACCAATTCCAGACCCAGCTATTGAGAAGAAAAGGAAAAGAATCATCCTTACGGGAAACGTTCCGAGTCCGATAGCAAGACCAAGTGGTTGTTTCTTCCATCCGAGATGTCCATTCAGAATGCCTATTTGTGAGAAAGAATATCCAGAGATGAAATTTGTTTCTTCAAACCACCAGGCTGCTTGCCACCTGGTAGATAAAAGGGAGGTGTAGGTATGAGGAAGGTTCTCGTGTCGCTTTTGTTAACTCTTGTTGTTTTCTTTGTATTTGCTAACTACCTTGGTTACGACGCAACAGGTAAGAAGGGTGGAACACTCATTCTTCCAGCATTGAGCGGTCCAAGAACATGTAACGACACAGTGTCCAAGGAAACAAGCTCATCCGATGTTATTGCTATGTTCATGAGTTGGGGTGGAACACTTATCGAAAGGTCCGCTATCGACGGAAAGTTCTACCCGGCACTTGCGGAAGAATGGGACGGTCCAAGGCTAACAAAAGACGGTGGTATGGAAATTATTTGGTATCTCAGAAAAGGCGTAAAGTGGAGCGATGGTGAACCATTCGATGCAGATGATGTCGTATTCACGCTCAACGAAATCTATACAAACCCTGACATCCCAAGCTCATTCAAAGATATTATAAGAAGTACAAACGGATATCTACCAAAAGCCACAAAGATCAACGACTACACTGTCAGAATGTACTACCCAGAGCCATTCAGGCTAGCTCTCAGATACCTTGGTGGAATGTACATATTCCCAAAACACAAGGCAGAAAGCTGGGTAAAGAATAAGAAATTTGCAGAGTTCTGGACAGTTGATGCAATCAACAAGAAAGAAATCGTTGGATTGGGACCATTCATTCCTGTTGAATACGTGCCAGACCAATACGTAAGGTTTGTTGCAAACCCGAACTACTGGAAGAAGACAAAAGACGGAGTTCAGCTTCCATTCTTGAAAGAAGTTGTATACAAGATAATTTCGTCCCAAGATGCACAGAAACTCGCATTTGAAAAAGGTGAAATTGACATCTATCCACCAAGAGGAACAGAATTCAACTACTTCAAAGAAAACGAAAAGAAATTCAACATCACAGTTCTTGCATACGGTCCAGCATATGGTACACAATTCATCACATTCAACTGGAACAACAAAGATGCAGCAAAGAGAGAATGGTTCAGAAATGTCCACTTCAGGAAAGCAGTTGCATACGCAATGGACAAGAAAAAGATGATCGATACACTCTTCAACGGACTTGCAGTTGAACAATGGTCACCAGTTTCCATGGCATCACCATACTACAATGAAAAAGTCACAGTTAAATACCCGTACGACCTCAACAAAGCAAGAGCAGAACTCAAACTTGGTGGCTTTAGATGGGACAAGAACGGAAGACTCATCGACAGCAAAGGCAGACCTGTGAAATTCGTAATTGAAACAAATGCTGGTAACACGGTTAGGGAAGGTATTGGTAACATCATTACGGCTGCTCTCAAACAACTTGGTATGGACGTTACATTCGTTCCTGGTGACTTCAACACACTTGTTAACAGAATGCTGAACGTTGGTGACTGGGATGCAATCATCATTGGTTTGACTGGTTCTGATGAACCACAAGGTGGTAGGAACGTTTGGGCAGTTGAAGGTTCACTCCACTTCTGGAACTTTTCACCGAAGGTTGCTAACTGGGTCGATCCAAATGCCTACAGTGTCCCAGACTTTGAAAAGGAAATTGATAAGATATTCGCAGAAAACGTCAGAATTCTTGACGATAACGTCGTAAAAGACTACTGGTCGAAATTCCAGAAACTTGCATCCGAAAACTTACCACTTATCTACACAGTTAACTCACTCAGGCTCTTTGCATGGAGGAACACTGTTAAGAACGTCAAGATTACACTGCTTGGCGGAACAACATGGAATCTTGATTGGCTCTGGAAAGAAGAATAATTTTATCAAGTTGTTATTCTCGGGCGGGCTTTCGCCCGCCCATTATTAGATTTTTTGTGGTCTGATACTTTTGTAAGTGTTTCTCTCATACATCAAATTGTGAAAGGTATGCTAAAAAGATGAACAAGGGAGAGGTGAACTGGGTTGATAAAATACATCGCACGCAGGCTTATCATAATGTTGCCAGAGTTGTGGATAATAACAATCATAGTATTTGCACTCATACAATTATCGCCTGGAACTTTCTTAGACCAGTACAAACTTGATCCATCAGTTTCGCAAGAGACACTTAAAGCTATGGAAAAAGAACTTGGGTTAGACAAACCAGCCATTGTTCAGTATTTTTACTGGCTCGGTAAGGTAGTTAGAGGTGACTTTGGTTATTCGTTCTATTACAGAAGACCTGTTGCTTCGCTTATAGGCGAACGTTTACTTGGAACATTTGTTTTGTCACTCTACTCGTTTGTCTTATCATGGATTATAGGCGTTGTTTCAGGTATTGTGTCGGCATTGAAGAAATACACACTTACCGACAAGATTCTCACAGTTGTTGCGTTCAGTGGACTCGCACTTCCAGGCTTCTTCCTTGCACTTGTGCTTTTATATATGGCTGCACGTACTGGTTGGTTCCCAATCGGTGGTATGTACAGTCCGGAAACATCTCGACTCGACGTATGGAATGCGTTTAAAGATATCTTCCGGAGAATGCAATTACCAGCTTTTACATTGACCTTCGGTGGTTTCGCAGGTTTGATGAGATATATGAGAGGTTCATTGCTTGATGTTCTTAATGAAGACTACGTTGAATTTGCTCGAGCGAAAGGAATGCCCGAAAGGGTTGTTATATACAAACATGCTTTAAGAAATGCTATCAATCCGTTGATTACGATGTTTGGTTATAGCCTTTCTGGTTTGTTGAGCGGTGCTGTCATTACTGAAACTATCTTCTCCTGGCCAGGACTCGGTAGGTTGACATATCAAGCATTGTTGCAAAAAGATTACTACGTTGTCATGGCGAGTACTGTTATCGGAACCGTTTTGCTTGTTTTAGGAAACCTTGTTGGCGACCTACTACTTGCGGCGGTTGACCCGCGCATTAGATACGAGTAATGAGGGAGGCTTTGAGATATGGCTGAAGATAAAAAGAAAAACATTAATCAAGTTCCTCAGGACAATACTAACAATACCGTTGAGAGTACAGAAGGTATAGACTTCGAAGAAGTTTACCTTACGCGTGGTCAACTGATGTGGCGAGCTTTCAAGAAAAACAAGCTTGCAATGTTCGGTATGTGGGTTCTCATTATCATGTACATTGCCATGATTTTTGCAGACTTTCTGGCACCATATGACCCATTTAAGCAGAATTTGAACCACTCTTTGAAGAAACCCACAACTGTCATGATGAAATATAGCGTTCCAGACTTCAAAACAACGATGGCTCCGTATGTGCTTCCAGAAGTTAGTTATATTGATAAACTGGACTACACTCAGAATTTTAAGACCATGCTATTTCCGAGTAGGATAAAAGTCAAACTAAACGATGGCACAGAACTCGCAATAATTGATAAACATGTTGTTGAGATGAAAGAGGATGGCAAAATTGTACCGAAATACCTTCCGAAGGGAAGGAAACTCGATGAGAAATTCATTCTTGCAGAATCGATAAAACTAGTTGTCAGAACAATTGGTTATGCCCAAGTGGACGGTCAATGGGTGCAGTATAAAGATGAGACAGAAGATTTGGATGCACTCGTATTTGGAGTAGATAACAAGATATTGGAGCAGGGTAGGAACGAAAGGGTAACAAATTCAAGAACAGCAAGGTCTTTTGTAGCACAAAATGAAGGGTGGAAGTTTGGATTCTACGCAACAAACGAACAAGAAGCTATGGAACGTTTGACTGCTGTAAAGCTTGAGCAAGAACTTGTGGGTATCAAGTACAAGGTAAGCTATGACTCAGATTTTAACGAACATGAAATATCGCTTGATGAAGCAAAAATATTGTCTTATGATTACAAATTCTACCCTATAAAATGGTTTGTCAAATCTTGGGGACCTGATAGAACAGACCCAGAAAGGGTAGGTTATCTATTCTGGATTATCCCGCTTCACTACCACTTGTTTGGAGTAGACAACTACGATAACAACAAATATGTGTCGATAAACATATTTGGTGCAGATAGGTACGGTAGGGATGTTTGGAGCAGAATTATATTCGCATCACGTGTTTCATTGACGATAGGTTTCATTGGTTTGTTTGTTACATTGACGCTCTCGCTCTTTTTTGGAGCGCTCGCAGGGTTCTATGGCGGAATAGTTGATGAAGTTATCATGAGGTTCTGTGAAATATTAATGGCAATACCAGGATTCTACCTGTTACTCTTGTTACGTGCAGTTCTTCCAATAGACTTACCAAGTTCCCAGACATACATGCTATTGATATTCATCCTTGCATTCCTTGGTTGGCCCGGTAGGGCAAGGATTATCAGGGGACAAATTCTGGCGGAAAGACAAAGAGAGTATGTTGAAGCAGCAATCGCGCTTGGGTTCCCAGATACACGTATTATGTGGAGACACATCATACCAAACCTTGCAACGTACATTATCGTAAGTTCAACACTTTCAATACCAGGTTACATCCTTGGTGAGGCAGGTCTTTCATACCTTGGACTCGGAATTAGAGAACCATCTGCATCGTGGGGTAATATGCTAACTGCCGCACAGGATGTTTACATACTCGAAAAGGCTCCTTGGTTACTCATCCCAGGTGCGTTCATATTCATCGTGGTTCTTGCGTTTAACTTTGTTGGTGATGGTCTCAGAGATGCATTTGACCCAAGAGCACTCGGGTAATTTAATAAAAAATTGTAAGAAAAAGTGGCGGTTTTCCCGCCACTTTTTTACTTATTTACTTACCGCATCTTTCAATTTTCATACTTTAACCAATCGACAATCTCTTGCACATAGCCAAAAGCGAGTGCAACGACCGTATCAGCAGCACCGTAATAAATAGCGAGACGCCCCGTATCCCCATCAACAAGACAGGCAACTGGAAATACAACATTCGGAACATCTCCAACACATTCGTAAAGAGTTTGTGGTGAGAGCAAATACGATTTCGAGCGTTTAATAACCTTCCATGGCTTATCAAGGTCTAGTAAGGCTGCACCAAAACTGTAAACATATCCGTTGCAAGAGAGTAAAACCCCGTGGTAAAAAAGCAACCATCCTTCGCTTGTTTCTATAGGTGCAGGACCTGCCCCGATTTTCAGTGATTGCCAAGGTGTGTAACCGGCACCCATGACAAATCTATGTACGCCCCAATGAACCATGTCTGGACTTTCACTGTAAAAAATATCGCCGAAAGGGGTATGACCGTTATCCGAAGGCCTGCTTAGCATTGCGTATTTCCCGTTAATCTTGCGTGGAAAGAGAACACCATTTCTGTTAAACGGTAGAAAAGCGTTCTCAATTTGATAAAATTTCTCAAAATCAAAGGTATATCCAACCCCTATTGTTGGTCCGTGGTATCCGTTACACCAAGTAATCCAGTATCTATCTTCAATAAAAACTACACGTGGGTCATATTTGTATTCACTTTCTACCGGTTCGCGGGTTTCTTGTATAAATTCAATGGGTTTATCGTCTATCTCCCAGTTAATCCCATCCTTACTAAAACCTCTACGTATGTTCATCCTTCTTTGTTTATCGTCTACTCTAAAAACACCAGCAAATCCTTCTTTGAAGGGCACAACCGCACTGTTGAAGATGCTGTTAGAATCTTTTGCTTGGTCTCTTCGGATGATTGGGTTTTTTGAATATCTCCAAACAACGTTGCTGCAACCTTCTGGCCTATCCTCCCACGGGATATTAGGCAAGCTTTGGGTAAGTATCTTCATATAAATCCCTCCAATTTTTCAAATAAAATTCTTCATTTACTCTTTGCCTGTGCCAACCACAGCTGTTGCCAATGGTTCGATCCAGTTTTGAGACCATCTATCGTATATGCCAAATCCTGCACAAAATTCCCAATACGCGTATGAAAATCCAAATTCTTCCGCCATTTTTCTCACACTTTCGGTCCACTTAACCCTTGAGTCCATGTCTGCTTTTGAATAAGCACCGAATTCACCAAGAAAGATTGACACGTTATTTTGCTTTGCCCAGTCACTCACGTACTTGAAATGACTTCTGATTTGGTTAATTTCCCATTCCTCGCCATTCCACTTAACCCCAACAGGTGGGATGGGATTAACCCATTCGGCACCCTGATGTGTGAATTTGAAAGGTTCGTAGTAATGGAAGGAGACTATGATGCGTTTGTCGTTGACTAATTTTAGACTTCTCACTGCGCTATAGTGTGCCCAGTTTGGAGCATCGATAATGACAATCCGGGTTGGATTGCTCTCCCTGATAACTTTGAGCACTTTTGGATAAAGTTCGTTCCATTTTTCAGCTGTCAAATTCTGAGCAGGCTCGTTGTAGATTTCAAAGAACAGATTTTCCGGGTAATCTTTAAAGAATTTTGCAATCTGTCTCCAAATTTCCACCAAAACATCGCCGTATTTATCCGGTTCTTGATAAAGTTCTTCAAAATGGTGCGTATTGATGATTACTGTTAGATTATTCTCAAGAGCCCTATCGACAACATGCTTAACTCTTTCGAGAAAATTCCTGTCAATATCATATGGTGGCTTTTCGGATATATGTGCTGACCATCTTATGGGAATCCTAACAGAATCAAATCCCCTTTTCTTTATTATCTCAAAATATTCATCCTCAATTCTTACTCCCCAAGCTCCCTCGAAAGGAGCTTCTAAAGCATTTCCAATATTTACTCCTTTACCTATCATTTTGTTGTATTCAAATGATGAGTTGCTATCACTTTCAGCAACTGACTGATCCATGCTATTCACTCCTTTGTTTGGCTCATTTTTTCCACACTGCGTGGATGAGATTAGGAGCATAACAAGAAACAGGGTGCAAATAAGAACATATCTGAAGTGTCTTTCTACCATATTACTCACCTCTTATAAATCAAAACCTTCACTTTGCAACAGCATTTGAAATGTTCTTTACCGACGCACGTTCAACAATTTTTGTTGGAAGAACAACGTTTCGATGTATCTTCGGTCCTGTTCCTAGGATTCTTTCGATGAGAAGTTGTGCAGCCGTTTGTCCCATTTCCCACCTTGGTTGATGTATTGTTGTTAGTGGTGGATACAAAAATTCCGAGTATGGGGCGTTATCAAAACCAATTATCGATACATCTTCTGGAATAGAGAGGCCTAATTCTCTCAAAGCTCGCATCGCACCTATCGCTGACCAGTCGTTTATGCAGAAGACTGCGGTGAAATTCTTTCCATACTTTTTCAAATGGTTCATAACTCCTTCATAACCATGTTCTGGTTCGTATCCTTCATTTTCGCTGAAATAGATTTCTACATCTTTGTGCCTTTCCAAGAACTTTCTTATCCCTTTTTCCCTTTGCACAGCTGCAGGTGAATAATGAGGACCTCTCAAGAAGAGAATCTTTCTGTGACCATTTTGGTAAAGGTATTTTAACGCAGTTAGGGCCCCTGAGATGTTGTCTATATTCACCGAGTCGCATAGTATTTCTTCAATATAATAATCAAGAGCTACAATTGGTACACCACTTTTGATGAATGGTTCAATGTAGTTTAAACCACCTAGGAGCTCGCAAAGGATAACTCCATCGATTTTTCTTTTGAAAAACTGGTCAAGAACATGCTTTTCCACTTCTGGCGTCATTTTTGGAACAGATACCATCACTTCAAAATTGTGCTTGCTTGCGTAATCTTCGATTGCCATAGCGATTTCATTGTAATGATACCCTCTTAAATCAGGCAATAAGACACCTATTGTGTATAACAAATCCGATGCCTTCCGTAAAGAAGGCATCGGTTTATAGCCTAGATGTTTGATTGCCCGAAGTACCTTCCTTCGAGTATCTTCACTGACATTTTTCGCACCATTTAATACCCTTGAAACCGTAGCAATTGAAACACCTGCTTCCCTAGCAACGTCAAAAATGTTGGGCATTCAAACACCCCTTAACTATTTTCATTGGTTTCTTAGAATTTCATCAAATTGTAAGGGTCGTATCCTTTGAACTGGTCTATACTTCTTGTCCTTGCGATTTCTCTGAAGACATACATCGAAGGTCTGGGGATATAAGTTTTCTTTTCCAAATCCGTATAAGCAAGTCCGAACCTTTTACTGTAACCTTTTGCCCACTCGTAATTGTCAACTATCGACCAGTGTAAATATCCTCGTACATCAACACCTTCGTTCATCGCTTTCTCAACAGCATAAAGGTGTGAGATAATTACTTGTGAGCGGTATTTGTCTTTCTCGTCGGCGATACCATTCTCTGTTACTATCAATGGTTTATTATATCTTTCATGTATAGCTTTGAGCAAATAGTAGAGCCCTTCAGGATATATCTCCCATCCGAATTCACTTGCTGGCCTTCCTGAAAGTGCAAGACCGCCTTCTGGACAAGCGTATCCGAAACCTCTAACTGTATACCAGTTAAGCTCGAAGTCTTGGAACTTAATAGGGGTAGGTAATTTGTCAATGACGGAGCGAGTGTAATAGTTAACCCCGATATAGTCGGTTTTATCCTTCACCTGATCCATGTAATTCCAGTTTGCAAGCCACATTGCATTTTCAAAAATCCCTTTATCGTTTGGTTCCACCGTGTCGAACCACGTAAATGAGTAGATAACTCCAACTGGTTTGTCGGAGTGTTTTTTAATAGCATCGTAAGCTAAATTATGTGCCATAGCTTGATTTTTGAGGCTCTTGATATACCATTCTGGACTGAAATAACTTGGTGGGAAACCTGCCATTATTTGGAAGTATCCAAGTTGTGCTACAACGTGTGGTTCATTCATACTTGACCAATAGTCAACAATGTTACTGAATTTCCATGCAATGTATTCTGCATATTTTGCGAATTCTTTTGGAGTATTATCACTTACCCAGCCGAGCTTATCTGTTGGTTTGCCTTTGCGCACCGCGAGCGGATCATGGATCCAGAGTGGTAGTGTGAAATGATTCAAATTGACAAAAACCTTTAGGCCTTTTGCCTTCATATCTTCCATTATTCTTCTATAATGTTCAACAGCTTCTTTATTTGCAATCTCGTCCAATTTTTCGAGCATCCCTTCGCCAAAAGGAATCTCTTTTGTAGAACTTGGGAATATTCTCGACCATTCGATACCAATTCTTAAAGTATCCATTCCAAAATCGACTGCAAGTTGGTGGATTTTTTCGTAGTTTCTCCAATACCAAGCACCGTTTTCTGGTAAATCACCACTCACAATACCATTTAAAAGATTTTCGAGGTCTCTAACCCAGACAAACCAATCAGTCTGGGTATCGAGCTCTTTAACTTCATTCGGATTCCCCATTTCGAACTGGAATCCGGAAAGTGACGCACCGAACATAAACGACTTTGGAAACACAAAAATCCCTCCTATAAATCAAAAGTAAGTATTGCAACACTACACCTTAACACATGCAACTTGATGGTTATCTTCAACTTCTTTCAAAACGACGTTTTTGCAATTTGTATCACCGAGAGGGCATCTGTCGTAGAACTTACAAAAACCATTTGGCACAATTTTTCCTTCAAGCGCAATTTGCGATTTGGCCCATTTCTTGTGTACTGTCGGAACAGATTCCAAAAGCATTTTCGTGTATGGATGAAGTGGATTGTTGAAAACTTTCTCAGTTGAGCCGTACTCCATTATGGAACCTCTGTAGAGTATAACGGTCTTGTCGCTTGTGTAGTAACCAAGTGAAAGGTCGTGAGTGATGAAAAGTACGGAGAGACCCGTTTCCTTTAGTTTGATAAGAGTGTTCAGAACATCTATCCTTGTCGAAGCATCAAGCATGCTAATAATTTCATCAGCGACCAAAAATTTTGTTTCCATCAAAAGTGCCCTTGCTATTAATAGTCTTTGTAATTGACCTCCACTCAACTGATGTGGGAACTTGCCAAGTATTTCTTTTGGATTTAAACCTATGTAAGATATGACTTCCTCGACGCGATTTCGCCATTCGTTCTGACTTGTTGAAGCATAAAATTCTTCTCTGACCATTTCAAATACGCGGTCAATTTTGAAGATTGGGTTATACGAACTGTACGGGTCCTGAAAAACCCCTTGAACGTGCCGATAGTATTCCTTTAGATTTTTGAACGATGAAATATCTATACCGTTGTAAAGAATCTTACCACTGGTTGGTTTTATAAGCTTCAAAATCAGCTTCCCAATAGTGGTTTTTCCACTACCGCTTTCACCTATGAGTGAGACGATTTCGTTGTCCTCTATTTTAAATGTCACGTTGTCAACTGCGTAGAACTTTTCTCTGCCAAAAGCCCCAACGGAATAGGCCTTTGATAAATTAACAATCTCAAGCATTTGGTTTCACCTTCCAGCAGTATGCAACGTGGTCCTTTTCCGCTTCTACTTTCTGAGGTTCTTCATCGCACTGAGGACCTCTTAACGGGCAACGTTCCTTGAATCTGCACCCAGTTGGAGGATTGAGAAGCTGAGGCGGTTGACCTGGAATACCTGAGAGCAACCTTTCTGTGTGTCGAACACCAACTTCCGGTAAAGAATTCAAAAGCATCTTTGTGTAAGGATGTAAAGGATTTTCTATTAGCTGCTGAGTAGTTCCTATCTCTGCAACCTTTCCGGCGTACATGACCATTATCCTGTCGGCTATTTGATAGAGCACCGACAAGTCGTGGGTAATAAATATCAGAGACTTCACAATTCCATCGTCTTTAAAACCTTTAATCATCAGACAAACTGCCTTTTGGGAGGAGACATCCAGAGCAGAAGTTATCTCATCGGCTATCAGAAGCGAAGGATTAAGCAAAGTAGATATTACCATAACCAGCCTTTGTTTCATACCACCGGAAAGTTCTATTGGGTACATTTTTAGAACTCGCTCGCTGAGATTCACATATTTTAATCTCTCGATTAATCTCTCCATGATGTTATCAGGTTCTATCCCCCTGCTAATTAATACCTCTTTTATGTACGTTCCTATTTTCCTTGTTGGATTCAGCGCATCCATTGCGTATTGAGGAATGATCGAGAGCTTTTTAAACCTGAATTCGTTCATCTTCTCAAAGTCGTTAATTGGCAAACGTTCGTCGTCTAATTCAACGTTACCTCCGAAATAATTCAACGGTGGTTTCAACAATACCAAGCCGTTGCCAAGTGTGGATTTTCCGCAACCAGATTCACCAGCAAGGCCCAGTATTTCTCCATCTCTAACATCAAAAGTAACATCATCAACAGCTTTGACATACCCTTTCAAGGTCTTGTAGTAGAGTTTCAGATTCTCAACTTTTAGCATCGTTATCACAACTCCCTCATCCAAATGCAACTTGTTTTTGCTTTTACATCTCTCTTAGTCTTGGGTTGAATACTTCGTCTAATCCGGTATTCATAAAATAGAGTGCACCAACTATCAAAGTAATTACAAGTCCAGGTGGTATTGCCCACCACCAAATACCGAGCTGGATTGCGTTCCAAAGAACCGCGTTCTGCAGCATTAATCCTATCGATATGCCTTTTGTTGGACCAAGCCCTATAAAATCTAAGCCGACTGCTGCAAGTATGGCTCCTCCAAATTGAAGAATAAATACCATAAAGACATATGACATCATGTTAGGCATAATCTCATAGAGTATTATTTTTAGATGACTCCTCCCGGTAATTCTGGCTAGATTCACGTATTCCCTAGCTTTTAAAGACAAGGTCTGTGCTCGCACCGCCCTTGCGGTCCATGGCCATGCGGTTAGTCCAATGATGACACTCTCTATAAAAATTCCTCTGTATGGCAGATACGAAGCCACTATAATCAACAACGCCAACGTTGGAATAACAAGTAAAATGTTTGTAATCATCATTAGTACTTCATCGAACAACCCACCTTCGTATCCAGCCAAAAATCCGACAACCAAACCAATTAAAGTTGCCAATCCGCCTCCGAAAAAACCAATGAAAAACGAAGACCTCAATCCATGTACCAACTGCGTGAAAACATCTTGACCAAACGTAGTTGTTCCAAGCCAATAATCTTTGCTGGGCGGTTGATAGCCAGGACCAACGTATTCTAGTGGGTCTTTGTACTTGGAAATATACGGGCCAATTATCGCCAAAATCAAGAAGAAAAGAACAAGTGAAAATCCTATCCTCAACTTTTTATTCCTAAATGCGAAAAACAAGATTTCACGCATCATATCTCACCACCGTATGAATACCGGATACGCGGATCAAGCGCCATATAGACAAGGTCAACAGTAAAGTTAGCAATCAAAACACCGATTATTATAAAAAGGAAACATCCTTGAATGAGGAAATAGTCTTGATTTAGTATTGCTTGGGTGAGTATGTAACCGATTCCTGGATATGAAAAAACCACTTCCGTTGTTACTTGTCCAGCTATCACAGTTCCAAGTTGCAATGCTAAGCCTGTTACCTGAGGTAGTATAGCGTTTCTAAATGCGTACTTTCTAATTAATTTTCGACTCGCACCGAGAGTTTCAAGATATCTTACATAATTTGCTTCAAGCTCGTAAATAACCATATTCCTCATCCCTATTGCCCATCCACCAAGTTGGACTATGAACAACGAAAGGAAAGGTAAAACCCAGTGCTTAAGATAATCCGAAATGAAAAGCCAGGAAAGATGAGGTCTAAGGGCAAAACTGTACGCCCCAGCTATTGGAAACCATCTGAGCACAACACCAAAAAAGTAAGCAAGCAAAATCCCAAGCCAAAGGTATGGTGCTCCGGTGATAAAATACATAACAGGTAACATCACAGAATCTAACCTCTTCCTTCTTGCAGCAACTGCGCCAAGTGTATTTCCGACAAACCAGCTTGCCAAAATCGAAGGTATGAGAATACCAAGAGAATACGGAAGAGCACTTTTCAAAACATCGAGCACAGGCTTTGGATACAGATATATACTTATGCCTAAATCACCCTTGAAAAACGCTATCCAAAAGTTGATGTACTGTTTCCACATAGGTAGGTCCAATCCAAATGCCTTTGTCAAGTAACTATAAACCACCTTTGCAGATTCTGGTAGCGTAGCAAATCGCGAGACTAAAACAAGTATAGGATTCCCAGGCATGAGCCTGGGAATC
>FPIC01067500.1_pt1 | contig 13791 bp, 14 predicted proteins | sample 1504481 | NCBI WGS metagenome assembly FPIC01 (sample SAMEA4475357, study PRJEB15587) | soil metagenome | biome: Soil; feature: Field | place: India | collected 2015-03-11 | depth 0 m
ATCCTGAAAGCGTGCCTTTATGTAAGACATCTTTAATACCTCCTTTAAGCTGGAATAAAAGCAAACTAAGCCTTATGCCCTTGTTTAAATATTCTATCCCCGCAGATAGCATGTCAAGGACTTCTTTAAGCCCTTCTTCCCTCAGCTCTAAATACCTGTTATGTATAACCGCATAAAGTACTTTAAGCAGAAGTACCTGCCTGTCTAAGCTCCACTTTTCTACCTCAAGAGCCTTTTTGTAAAGGGTGAGCATATCCCCCTCAAGTATGGACCTTGCTGTTTGCATAAGTTCCTTGTCCTCTTTTAGTTTAAGAGCCATGCTTTTACTACCGCCGGACAGTTCAAGCAAAAGGGGGTCCTCTATGCCTGTTAGGGACTTCAGCTCTTCCTTTGTCAGAGGAGGAACTGCTAAAAGAAAACTTCTTGACCTTATGGTGGGTAGCACCTTCTCAAGGTTGTTAGATACCATTATAAAGTGCGTATCCTGAGGTGGTTCTTCTAAAACCTTCAGCATGGAGTTTTGAGCGTATGGGTTCATAGCTTCAGCGGGCTCTATGAAGACCACCTTCCTCTTTGAAAGGGCCGGGCTGAGATAGACAAAGTCCTTCACACCTCTTATCTGGTCAATCTTTATCTCACCCTTTTCGGGCTTAACATAAACAAAGTCCGGATGACCGCCCCTCAAGTAAAGAAATACTTTTTTCCCCCTCTTGTCCTCCCCGTAAAAGTAAAGCTCCTCTTCCTCCACCTTAACAAATTCCTCCATGTGCCTGCATGAAACACAGTGCCCGCAGGGAGGATAAGTATGCTCAAGACACAGCAAGGTTTTGGAAAACTCAAAGGCTAGCTCCCTCTTCCCTATACCTTCCAAGCCGAAGAAGATGATGGAAGAGGGAACCCTATCCTGATAGAACATATTCTTTAAAAACCTTTTTACCCTTTCCCGCATCAGTAAAGAAGCTCCTCCACAAATCTTATGTGATGTTTGCCCTGCTGAAATTCTCTGCTGGAAAGAACCCTCTTATGAAACTCCACGTTTGTCTTTAGCCCTGTGCCCTCTATACGGAATTCCTCAAGGGCTCTCAAGGCTCTTTTTATGGCTATTTCCCTTGTTTCGCCCCAGCATATGAGCTTGGCAAGAAGAGAATCGTAGTAGGGGGGAACTGCATAACCGCAATACAGGTGCGTATCCACTCTGACGCCAATACCCCCCGGTATGTATAACTCTTCCACTTTGCCAGGAGAAGGAAGGAAGGTGTTGGGGTCCTCTGCATTTATCCTGCACTCTATCGCATAGCCCCTTCTCTGTGGCTTCTTTATGTTGAGCTTTTCACCTCTTGCTATACGTATCTGCCATTCTACTATGTCAATGCCATATACCATCTCCGTGACTGGATGCTCTACCTGTATGCGACCGTTCACCTCCATGAAGTAAAAGTTTCCCTCCGCATCCATCAAAAACTCCACCGTTCCCGCACCCTCATAGCCTATCTCTTTACAGAAAAGCGCCACCAGCTCCTCCATCTCCTTCCTCTTCTCTTCCGTCAGGCTAAGGCTTGGAGCTTCCTCTATGAGTTTCTGATGTCTGCGCTGAACAGAGCATTCCCTCTCACCAAGAGTAAGCACATTGCCATACTTATCCGCAAGCACCTGAATTTCTATATGCTTGGGGTTTATCAGGTATTTTTCTATATAGACCCTTGGGTCGCCAAAGGAGGCCTCCGCCTCCTGCATGGCAAGTGGCAGTTTTTCCCTGAGCTCCTTTTCGCTCCACACAACCCTTATGCCCCTGCCACCTCCACCGGCCGCAGCCTTTATAACAAGGGGATAGCCTATGCTTCTGGCAGTTTCTAAAGCCTTTTGAAAATCCACCGGTCCATCACTGCCTGGCACGAGGGGGATACCAACCCTTTTGGCCACTTCCTTCGCCTTTACCTTATCACCTACCAGTTCAAGGGTTTCTGGAGATGGACCTATAAAGACCTTTCCGCTGGACTTCACTATCTCCGCAAAGCGCGGATTTTCTGACAGAAAGCCATAGCCCGGGTGCACTCCCTCCGCACCGGAAACCTCAAGGGCGGACATTATGCGCGGAATATCAAGATAGCTCTTTGATGGCTCTGGAGGACCTATGCAAAGGCTTCTATCCGCAAGCTTTACATGCATGCTGTTAGCATCCGCTTCCGAATAGACTGCCACCGTTTTTATACCCATCTCCCTGCAGGTTCTGATAATCCTGATGGCTATCTCTCCCCTGTTGGCAATAAGAATGCTTTGCATTGAGACTATTTTACAGCAAGTTTCTATACAATTAATGCTATGTCAGAAAGCATTGTGCTTTGCATAACCGGTGCAAGTGGAGCCATCTATGGCTACAGGCTCTTAGAGGTACTGGACAGGCTTGGCTTTCATATGGACCTTATTGTTTCCTCCTCAGGCTGGCTTGTGCTTAGAGAGGAGCTGGGAAAAACCAAAGAAGACATAAAAAGGGACTTTCCTTCTGCAAACCTTTTAAATGAAAAGGACCTTTTGAGCCCCGTAGCAAGCGGTTCAAGACTTGTAAAATACAGGGGTGTCCTTGTGGCTCCCTGCTCCATGAGCACCTTAGCCTGCGTAGCTCATGGCATTAATCAGAACTTAATACACAGGGTCTGTGAGGTGGCTCTGAAGGAAAGGGTTCCCCTTGTGTTGCTGATAAGAGAAGCCCCCTACTCTTCTGTTCATCTTAAAAACATGCTTGAGGTGGCTCAGGCAGGAGGCATTATATTGCCAGCCAGCCCGGGCTTTTATCACAAACCCCAAAGCCTTCAGGAACTGGTGGATTTTGTGGTGGGTAAAGTTTTGGACGCTCTTCGCATAGAGCATAACCTCTACAGAAGATGGAGAGATTAACCCTTGACATTTTACAATACAGGACTAACATATATTTATATAAACCCTATAAAGGAGGTGTTAGCCATGAGAAGAGGAATAGCTTTGTGGAACCCCTTTGCGGAGATGGAGCGTATCAGGAGAGAGTTTGACAGGCTCCTTGAGGAGCTCCTTCCAAGAGAGGAGGCAGGTGAGCGTATCTTTGCCCCCACGGTGGATGTTTATGAAACGGACAAGGAAGTGGTGGTAAAGGTGGAACTTCCGGGTGTGAAGAAGGAAGATATTGAGGTTTCCATCAGGGACAACGCTCTCCACATAAGGGGCGAAAAGAAGGAGGAAAAGGAAGAGAAGACGGAAACCTACCACAGGCTGGAGAGGGTTTATGGCAGGTTTGAGCGTGTGGTGCCACTGCCCACGGAGGTAAAGGTAGACACCGCCAAGGCAGAGTTCAAGGACGGTGTACTGGAAATAAGGATAGCTAAGGCAGAGTCTGCGAAGGAGAGGAAGATTGAAATAGCTTAAGACTTTTTAAGAGGTGCCCTCTCTATGAGGGCACCAAGTTTTTTTAACTTTTCCTCAAGCCTCTCATAGCCTCTGTCCAGGTGGAAAATGTCCCTAACAAGGGTTTGACCCTCGGCCACAAGCCCGGCAAGCACAAGGCTTGCGGAAGCCCTCAGGTCTGTCGAATAAACCTCCGCACCGTATAGCCTTTCTACTCCTCTAACAAAGGCTGTGCGACCCCTAACATGTATGTCCGCACCCATCCTCTGAAGTTCCGCCACATGCTGAAACCTGTTTTCAAAGATGTTCTCCGTTATTTCCGAAACACCTTCCGCCAGGCAGCAGGCGGTCATAAACTGAGCCTGCATGTCGGTGGGAAAGCCGGGGTATTCGGCGGTTGCTATGCTTAGGGGTCTTATACTGTTAGAAGACCTTACCCTTATCCTGCTTAGGTCAAGCACATCCACCACAGCCCCCGCATCCCTAAGCTTTTCCAAAACACTGCCCATGTGTTCTACCCTGAGACCTTCTAATACCACATCACCCCCCGTTATAAAGCCTGCAACCGCCAAGGTGCCTGCCTCGATCCTGTCTGGTATTACCTCATGCACAAAACCCTTTAAATCCTTTGAACCCCTTATTATGGCTGTCCTGTCCTCTATTTCTATGTGCGCTCCCATCTTTTTGAGAACCTCCACCAGGTCCATTACCTCTGGCTCAAGGGCTATATTTCTCAGGATACTTCTTCCCTCGCACCCGCTAAGAAACATAAGGGCGTTCTCTGTACCTGTAACCGTTATCACCTCAAAGGTGTATTCTACGGGTCTTATCCTTTTTATGCTCATATCCACATAACCGTGTTTCAGGCTTATGCTGGCTCCAGCCCTTTCAAAGACCTTAAGATGCTGGTCTATGGACCTTACACCTATGGAACACCCACCGGGCATGGAAACCACCGCCCTGCCAAAGCGGGCAAGCAGGGGTCCCATCACCAGGACAGAAGCCCGCATACGCCTTACCACCTCATGGGGTGCCTCATAGACATGAACGCCAGAAGGGTCTACCTCCGCCTCAGAAGCCCTATAAAAGGTGCTGGCTCCCAAATGCTCTAAAAGCTCAAAGGCGGTTTTTGTATCAAGAAGGTCTGGCACATTGTATATGGTGCATGGTTCTTTTGTGAGCAGTGTGGCAAAAAGGATGGGAAGGGAGGCATTCTTTGAACCGGAAACCCTTACACTGCCCCTTAGCCTTTTACCGCCTTCTATCAGCAGAACATCAGAAGTATATGATATGGTGCCTTTCATCCTTGTTGATTATTATTTTAACCACATCCCCCCTTTTTGAATAGTATATCTCCACCCCATCATCCTCTTCCTTTTCGTAGGCTGGCTCCTGCGAATAGACCACTATTATCCTCTTTTCTTCTTCCACCACAAGAGGATAGTCGCTCATATTCTTACGACCACGCAGGTAAGGGCTTCTTTGACGCCTTCAAGGGAGTGTATCTTGTTTATGACAAGCCTTCCAAGCTCGTCCTGATTTTTTAGCTCCGCAAAGACTATAATGTCGTAAGGACCGGTCACCACATCAGCTGTTTTAACCCCCTCAAAGGTGGAAAGAGCAAGCATTATGGAAGGGATTTCTCTTGGGTCAGCCTTTATGAGGATGTAGGCTTTTATGGAGTATTCGCTCTCAAGCTCCATCAGCTCTGTTATAGACATAGGATAACCTTCGCTCTGGGTCATCATTAACCTCCTGGAGGAATATTTTAACCAATTTCTCCGCCATTGACGGCTCCTTCCTTATTTCTTCTATGGCTCTGTGAAGCAGTCTTCTAAACCTTGGCTCCCTTTGCTCTAAATCCTTCCAGCCTTCCTTGAGGGATATAATAATATGCTCCACCTTCAGAAGCTCAAGCCATCTCATAAATTTGCCCACCTCATCCCACACTATAATCTCACCCTTTTCCTTTTCCTTAAACCTTTCCTTCAGGTTTTTCTCCGCCACGCCCTGCAGGTCGTCAATGTCGTAGAGGAACACCTCATCAAGCTCATTTACCGCAGGCTCTACGTTCCTTGGAACGGATATGTCTATTATGAACATGGGTTTATACCCCCTCCTTTTCATAGCCGCTTCCACCAACCTTTTGTCTATTATATAACTCTTACTGCCTGTGGAAACGATAACTATGTCAAACTCATGAAGCTCTTCAGAAAGTCCCTCAAACCTCAGCACGTGCCCCTCAAGCTCCTTAGCAAGCTCCACCGCACGCTCGTAAGTGCGGTTTGTTATGTAGAGATTTGCCTGCAACTTTTTAAGATATTTGGCGGAAAGCTCCGCCATCTCACCGGCACCCACAAGAAGCACCCTGACACCCTTAAGGCTTCCGAATATTCTTCTTGCCAGCTCCACCGCCACATAGCTAACAGAAACAGGGTTCTTGCTTATGCCCGTCTCTGTCCTGACCCTCTTGGCTGTTCTTAAGGCTTTTTCATAAAGCCTGTTAAGTATCTTGCCGGTGCAGCTCAGCTCCCTTGCTATTCTGTAAGCCTCCTTAAACTGGCTTACTATCTGGGTTTCTCCAAGCACCATAGATTCAAGCCCGCTCGCCACACGAAAAACATGAGCTACCGCCTGAGCCTGCTCCAAGAAAAAGGAGCGTCTTTTTAGCCTTGTATCCACACCCTTAAGTTCTAAAAGTTCAAGGATAAGCCTGTTGGCAGGCTCGTAGCTTTCAGAGACCGCATAAACCTCCACCCTGTTGCATGTGGAAAGTAGCATGACCTCCCTTATACCCTTTATGGTTTTTAAGGCTGGAAGAAGGTAGTACGCATCATCCCTTCTGCAGGCTAAAAGCTCCCTCTCTTCAACGGGCGCGGTCTTAAAGTTAAGCCCCCATGCAAATATGAGTTCCATCAAGGTATAAATATATCACACCACAAAGGCTATAACCACCATATCCTGCCTTGCCACAAAGCCGTGAGGCTCCCCTGGCTCATACAGAAGTGCCTGCCCTCTTTTAAGGTTTATAGAGTTTTCCTCAGAACCCACAAAGAAATCTCCTTCTCCCTCTAAAACAAGGGTTATAACCCTGTGTGGCGAGCTATGAAGGCTTATCTTCTGCCCAGCCTTAAGGCAAAAACTGATACACTTTAAGCCCTCCTCCACATGAAGAGCCTTTTTTACAGGCATAAAGTCAGAAAAGCTCACCTCCGGACTTATAAGCTTTGCCATCTTTAACCTCCGAACCTTAGTTTTACCGCGAGATAGACAATAAAAAGGCTAAGAAACAGGTTTATAAAGCCAAGGAGCCTTGCCATGTTTCTGTGGAGGGCTGAATTAATAGACTTTGGACCGAAGTAAAGGTCATGAACAAGGGATATAACCACAACAAACAGGAAGGCACCAAGCTTGTGAAGAAGGGTTTTTGTATATGGATTGGAAAGGTCAAAAAGGCTTGAAAAACCCACAATGTAATGAATGTTGAAAAGACCAGTTATAAAAAGCACAGAAAGGGCGCCCATGGTGCCATAAAGACTAAAACGTCTTCCCACCTCCTGAAAAGCCTGGTCCCTGTTGGGAAGCTTTCTGACAAATGGAGCAAGCACAAAGACAAGGAAGAGCATGCCTCCCACCCACAGAGTGGCAAAGACCACATGCAGGAAAAGGATTAGCTCTTTCATAGTAAATCCTCACTTATTATTATATTCAAACACCCGTATCTGTCAAGCGACCCTACTATAATTATCCTGATGGATAAGTTCCAGAGCGTAAGAGGCTTTCATGACCTTATGGGCGATGAGCTAAGACGGTTCAGGTATGTGTCGGAGCTTATAAGGGAAAAGCTACTGCTTTATAACTTTGAGGAAATAGTCCTGCCTGTGGTGGAATACTTAGAGGTTTTTCAAAGAAGCATAGGAGAAACCACGGATATAGTACAGAAGGAGATGTTCGCCTTTCAGGACAGGAAGGGCAGGTGGCTTGCTCTCAGGCCAGAGGGCACCGCAGGTGCGGTAAGAGCCTACATACAGCACAGCCTCTATGCCTTAAAGCCCTACATGAAGCTCTTCTATGAGGGTCCCATGTTCAGGTACGAACGCCCGCAGGCGGGCAGATACAGGCAGTTTCATCAAATAGGTGCGGAGGTTTTCGGCAGTAAGGACCCACTAACAGATGCGGAGCTTATAAGCCTTGTGTATGAAATCCTCTCAGAGCTTGGCATTCCTGTGGTCATAGAGATAAACTCCATAGGCTGTAAGATATGCAGACCCGCCTACAGGTCAGTCCTGCTGGAATACCTGAGCCATGTGGAAAGAAACTTGTGCGAGGTATGTATTGACAGAAAAGACAGAAATCCCCTCAGGGTGCTTGACTGCAAGGTGCCGGCATGTAAGGAAGCGGTAAAGGAAGCCCCTAAGATGGTGGATTATCTGTGTGAGGAGTGCAGGGAGCATTATACAAGGTTAAAGGAATATCTGAGTGCCCTCTCCATTCCCTACAGGGAAAACCCCTACCTTGTGCGCGGGCTTGACTACTATACAAAGACCGTCTTTGAGGCGGTTTCCGAGGAGCTTGGCATTACGGTGATAGCGGGCGGGCGGTATGATTATCTGGTTGAGGAGCTTGGAGGTCCTCCAACGCCTGCGGTAGGCTTTGCGGTAGGGCTTGAAAGGCTCTCCATGCTCGTAAAAGAAGTTCCTGCGCAGGAGCCTCTATACTTTGTTATACCCTTCGGTCCTGTGGAGGATTTTGCCCTGTGGGTTGCTAAAAGGCTGAGGGCTGAGGGTAAAAGGGTGGAGCTTTCTTACCGCAAGGGAAGTCTCAAGAAACAGTTAGAGCTTGCCAACAGGCTTGGAGTCAGGTATGCGGTAATAGTGGGTGAGGAAGAAAAGGCAGGTTCTTTTTACACGCTCAAGGATATGGAAACGGGCGAGCAGGTGAGAGTAGAGATTACCTTCTGAAAAGCACAAAGGCTGTGTAATGGCTTTTGAGCCTTATGGTCAGGCGGTAGTTATACTTTTCAAGCGTCCTTTTGGTCAGCTCCACACCCAAGCCCATTCCATGCTCTACTTTTGAGACCAAATCGTTTCTTATAACAAGCATACGCTTTCTTGGACATAGCTTTATGTATAGCTTACTCTTTGAGTGCCTTATGGCATTGCCAATTAGGTTGTAAAGCACATCTTCAAGGTCGCTTTTGCGCATGCGTGCGTAAAACTCTGAAAGTCTTGTAAAGACCTTCTTGCTGGCAAGCTCCTCTTCAAAGTATTTAAGGGTTTCCCTTATCAGAAGGTCCACCCTCTGCTCCTCTTCTGGCTCCTGCCTTTCCCTCACCATGTTCATAAAAAGGCTAAAATCCCTCTGGGCTCTGCTCAGGCTCTTTTCTAATCTAATCAGGTTTTCCTCCTGAGGATACTTCTTCCTTAGCAGGGCAAGGACCACCCTCTGGGTGGCTAAGAAGTTCCCCAGCCTGTGGGTGAGTGCCAGCAAGAGCCTTCTGACCCACTCCTCCTTTTCTGAAAGTCTTTTCACATAGCCCTCCACCACCGCCTGATACAGAAGCACGAGGGTGAATATGACAAAAAACTCCACAAGCAATAGCCTTTTAAATATGCGGTTTATATCCTCCATAAAAAGCCCTTCCCTCACACCCACAGAGACCCTCCTCAGCGGTTCAGAATCCTCCTCAAAATAGTAAAGCCTGTAGCCCTCTGGGTTCTTGGGGTCTATAAGAAAGTCCTCATCTCCCCTGTAGTTCTTGTTCATAAGGTGGAGCTGAAAATGAAGCTTTGCCATGCGGTAAAGCTCTTCCTCCTTCTGCCTTCTTATCTCCAAAAAAAGGGTCAGGTTTATCAGGCTAAAGCCCAGCACAAGAAGCAGGAAAAGAGAGGTATATAGCCATACCTTTTCAAGCTTCAATGCGGTATCCCCTGCCCTTCATGGACTGTATAAAACCCTCTGGCAGAAGCTTCCTTAAGTTTTTTATGTGAGCTCTCACCACCTCATCGCCTACGGGCTGATCTCCCCATACGTAGTTCAGAAGCTCTTCAGAAGAGACAAACCTCCCCCTGTTTTCCACCAAATACTTAAGCATAAGCCATTCCTTTTTGCTGAGCCTAAGCTCCTTACCATCAACCCATACCCTTTCACCTTCTAAATCCATCTCCACCGCACCAAGCCTGAGCCTTGTATCCCGGACAAGCCTTCTATGCAGGGCTTTTATTCTCAAAAGAAGCTCCTTTGGCTCAAAGGGCTTTGTCAGGTAATCATCCGCACCGAGGGAAAAACACCTCTCCTTGTCCTCAAGCCTACCTTTGGCAGTAAGTATCAAAACAGGCGTTTTATCGCCTTTTTCTCTTAACCTCTTTAGAAGCTCTTCACCACTCACATGGGGCATCATGAGGTCAAGCACTATCACATCGTAGGTGGAAACCTCCAAAAGGTCAAAGAACTCCCTGCTGTCGTATAGCCAATCCACCACAAGCCCCTCCGCCTCTAAGTATTCCTTCAAAGACCCCCCCAAGAGCCTGTCATCCTCCACAAGAAGGACCTTCATGTTAGATATTCTATAGCTTCCCTTATGTGCCTTACTGGATAGACTTCCATACCCTCCACCTCCACCGCACAGCCCCTTGGCACCAAAGCCCTTTTAAAACCGAACCTTCTACCTTCCTTTAGCCTCTCGTGGGCAAAATGCACTGCCCTTATCTCACCAGAAAGACCAAGCTCTCCAAAGACCAGCACGTCCTCCACCGGCTTTTCCTTTACAGAGCTCACCACAGAAAGGGCAACCGCAAGGTCTATGGCAGGCTCTTCCACATCCACACCTCCTACCACCTTTACAAACACATCTCTATCCCTCGTGAAAAGCTTTGCCTCCTTTTCAAGCACCGCAAGTATGATGGATAGTCTGTTTGCATCAAAGCCCTGAGTCCTCCTCTGCGGTGTGGTATATAGGGCATGTATGGTAAGGGATTGGACCTCAAGCAAGATAGGACGCATGCCCTCCGTGTGAGGAAACACCACGCTTCCCGGTGAGCTTACCCTTTCCTGAAGGAAAAAAGCTGAGGGCTCTTGAACCTCCTCAAGCCCACCTGAAGCCATCTTAAAGACCGCCACATCACCGCTTGCACCAAAGCGGTTTTTTAATACCTTAACGACCCTGTGAAAGCTGAAACGTTCCCCCTCAAAGTATAAAACCGTATCCACCATATGCTCAAGCACTTTAGGTCCTGCCACTACCCCCTCCTTGTTGACCTGCCCCACGAGGAAAAGCACCGTATTGAGGTCTTTGCAAGCCTCTATAAGCCTGAAGGTGCATTCCCTCACCTGCGCCACAGAACCGGGGGAGGATTCAAGAGTTGAGCTGTAAAGGGTCTGCACCGAATCCACCGCAAGCAGGCGAGGCTTTTCCTCATAAAGCACTTCCAGAAGGTTTTCAAGGTTTGTCTCAGCAAGCACATGAAGGTCTGAAGCGGTAATGCCCAACCTTCTTGCCCTAATCCTAAGTTGCGATGGAGATTCTTCACCGGATACATAAAGGCTTTTACCCTCAGCCCTTGAAAAATATTCGCACACCTGCAAAAGCAGTGTAGATTTTCCTATGCCGGGCTCGCCCGCAAGAAGCAGAGCCTGACCTCTCACAAGCCCACCACCCAGAGCTTCATCAAGCTTGGAAAAGCCGGTGCTTAACCTATCAAGGCCCTCCTCCTCTATTTCAGACAAGGGCTTTGAAAATTTAAGTGAAGCCCTGCCGGCTGTAGCCTTCAAAACATGCACCTCCTCCACCATAGAGTTCCATGCACCGCAGGAAGGGCATCTTCCGAGCCATTTGGGGCTTGAATGACCGCATTCCTGACAGACAAACTGGCTCTTTTCCTTCTTCATGGCACAATCCTGTCCCTGCCTTCCTTCTTTGCCATGTATAGCTTATCGTCCGCCACCTTTATAAGGGTATCCATGTCCTCACCATCTTCTGGAAATACCGCAACCCCCACGCTTACCGTCATACTTACAGGCTTTAGCTCCTCCGTATAAATAACCCTTTCCTTCAGAGCCTTCCTGATTCTGTTTGCCACCTCCACAGCCTGAAGCCTTTCGGTGGTTGGAAGCACCACAATAAACTCCTCACCGCCCCATCTACCCACCATGTCCATGCCCCTCGTGTTTTTTGTGAGCACCTCCGCAAAGACTTTTAGGCACATATCCCCCACCTGATGACCGTATGTGTCGTTTATCTTCTTAAAGTGGTCAAGGTCCATGAGAAGGATGCTAAGGTTTGTTCTGTTCCTTTTTGCCCTTTCTAACTCCTTCTCCAGAAACTCCACTATAAACCTTCTGTTGTAAAGGTTTGTAAGGGGGTCTCTGATGGAAAGCTCCCTGTTTATCTCTATGAGCCTCAGGTTCGAAAGGAAGGGGGCGAAGGTATGGACAATCTGCTCTATGAATTCCTTTCTTTCCTTGTCAAAAAAACCTTCCTTTGAGGAAACCATATTTAAAATAGCAATGGTCCTCCCACCAGAAACCACAGACATACACATGTAAGAGCCATAGCCAGACCTGAAAAGGGGACAGCTGTATGCCTTTGTGTCCTTAACCACAAAGGGCTGTGAGCTTAGAAAAACCTTGCAGGCTGTGGGTTCATTCCCCTCCTCAAGACAGGGCAGGTATTCAAGGCTTCCGTATATTATTGCATCTAAAACCCTGTTTAGAGAGGGGTTTACCCGATAGACCGCAAGCGTATCAACGCCTACCGTCTTGACCAGCATATGGGCAAGCATGTTGTAAGCCTCGCCCTCTGAGTTCGCCCTGTTTAGGTTTATGATAAAGTCATGCAGGCTTTCAAGCTCTGTGGTCTTTTTCTCTATCTCCTCCTCCAACTTTAGCTTTTCTGAGATATCCCTCGCCACTATGAGTATGTAAGGCTCATGGTTAAGAAAGACCTTTGTGGCTACTATCTCCACGGGCACGCTTTCACTGTATGCAGTCTTATAAAACCTCCTGCCCCTTATTATTTCATCCCTTCTTAGTATCCTCTGTATGTTTTGCATGATAAATTCTGGATCCGCCTGCACTATGTGAAAGATGGTAAGCCTCTTAAGCTCTTCCTCCGTATAACCAAGTCTTTTCATGGTTGCGTTATTCACAAGCCTTATAAGACCGTCCTCCGCCCTATAAACGATTATCATGTCCTCCGTTGAGTTCATGATTCTCTGATAGTTTTCAAGCTCTCTTGCTATAACCCTCTGTGCTTTAGATTCTTCCGTGATATCCCTTAGAAGAACCTTTATCCTCCCCCTAATATCGCTTGTTTCTGTGGGCAGGTAGCTGGCGGAAAGCTCGTAGACGGTATGTTCTACGGAAAACCTAAAACGCTCCACCTTCCTCTCTTTCAGCAGTTTTGAATATATGTAGCCCCACTCCCTTTCTGGAATCACCTCTGTTATGCTTGAATCCACCAAGTTTCCAAAAAGGCTTTTAGCTTTCTCATTAAGCCACACTATAACCTGGTCCTTACCAAGGTCAAGCACCTCAAGGGTTGGCTCTGGAAGAAGGTTCAGCACATCCTTGGCATGTTTTAGCTTTACCTCTAAAAACCTTCCATAACCCTCGTAGGCATTCCTTGCAATGTCCCTGTTGCTTATTATGCCTACCACCTTCCCATCATCGTCTACTACCACAAGCCTTCTTATGTTTCTCTCTTCCATAAGCCTTATGGCTTCCTCCACCGTCTGGTCAAGGCTCACCACTACAACAGGACTGCTCATATAAAGGCTTACGGGCTTTGCAAGGTCCATGCGGTCAAAGAACTTTACAAGGTCTCTTTCCGTTATTATGCCCACCGGGAAGCCTTCCTTAAGGACGGGCAGAGCGCCTACGTTCTTAGACCTCATAAGCTTTATAACTTCGCCCATGGGTGTTTCGGGCTTTACATGGTAAAGCTCCTTTCCCATGAGCAGGTCTCTGACCCTTAGCTTTCTTTTGAGAAAGTCCTCTTCAAGCCTGTAGAGAAGCTTTTCAAGGGTCGCTGTGCCTTTAAAACGGTTTTCCTCATCAACCACTATAAGCCTTCTTACGTTATTCTCCACCATAAGGCTAAGGGCGTAGTATATGTCCCTGTATTCTTTTACAGTTATCAGGTCCTTCACCGCATGGTCTATAGCCTTTTCTTCAAAGGAAATGCCCTCTGATAGAAACCTCAAGAGGTCTCTTTCTGTCAGTATGCCTGCAGGAAAGCCATTTTTAAAAAGCACAACATAGCCTTTACCACCCTCCCTTATAGCTTCAAAGGCTTCCCTCAGGCTGCAGTCTGCGTCGCATATGGGCTCCTGCCCCTCCAGAAGACTTGATAAATTAACACTAAGCATAGATATATAATATTATTATTTCTTACGCTGGGTGAGAAATTAGACCTCAAGT
>FPIC01062857.1_pt1 | contig 13721 bp, 12 predicted proteins | sample 1504481 | NCBI WGS metagenome assembly FPIC01 (sample SAMEA4475357, study PRJEB15587) | soil metagenome | biome: Soil; feature: Field | place: India | collected 2015-03-11 | depth 0 m
CCTTCGGGTTATGAGCCCGACGAGCTACCAACTGCTCCATCCCGCGATTTGTGATACAAAAGTAGGGCAAGTGTGCGTGTATTCCAAGGGTCTTGTTAAAATAATTTAAAAAACCTTACAAACCGGCCTGCTGTTGTATTTAAATGTTTACGGCTAACTAGTTGAAGGGTTGGGGTTTATGCAAGAAGTTTGCTCCTTAAAATTTGTTTCTAGAAAGAGGTTGCACCTTATTAGGTTTTGAAAGAAGAGGTATTGTTACAGCGTAAAAGGTATTGCCTGCAGAAAAGAAGTAATTGAATAATTAAATTAAAATTTATTTTAAACTTTTTTTCAAGGCTTTATGCCCTGTATAAATTCAAATAAAAACGCTATTAGAGCCTCTGAGGGTTGTTTTTGAGGGGAAATGCTAAAGTAATAACAGGCGTATATGCCAAGCCGTAAGAAGAGTAGATTAAAATAAGCCGAACTAAATATGTACCTTAGCGTTATAGTAGCATAATTTAAAAATAATTAATGAAAACTGGTATTGTAAAATTCTTTAATGACTCAAAAGGATTTGGGTTTATTAAGCCATCTGACTCAGGTGATGACATTTTTGTTCATGTAAGTGGTCTTATTGACGAGATCCGCGAAAATGATCATGTAAAATTTGAAGTAGAACAAGGCAGAAAAGGCCTGAATGCTGTTAATGTAGAAGTTATCAGATAATCTAGATATAGATAAAAAGACTTTGAATGGAAACGACATGCCCCACGGGCATGTCGTTTTTTTTGTTCTTCATCACACAGCTGTTAGTAGTGGTGAGATGGTATCTGCAGGCGGTGTTGTTTGACTTTCCTGCTGGTGCTGCCACATGGATTGAAATATGAGGCTTCTATGGCGGAGGTCTTCAAAAGTGCCTTCATCAATAATGTGGCCTTTGTCCAGTATGTACACATAGTCAAACTTATTGAGTAAGTGCAGGCGGTGTAGCGAGGATATTACAGCTTTGCTGTTAAAAGTGCAGAACAGCCTGTTGTATATCTGTACTTCGGTACGTGGGTCTACGCTGCTGGTTGGCTCGTCCATTAGTAGTATTTTGCTGCTGCGTGCAGCTAGAATGCCCCTGGCTAGTGCCAGCCTTTGTTTTTGGCCTCCCGATAGGTTTACGCCCTTTTCTTTAATACTGGTTTCAAGTCCATGAGGGAGTTGTTTTATTACATCTGCAAACTGGGCAGCTTCGCACGCATGCAAAACTTCTTCTTCACTAAAAGGTAAACCCAGGGTAATGTTGTATAAAATAGTATTTTCAAATATCTCGGGCTCTTGCGGAAAGAGTGTAACCGCGTTGGCTATATCTCCAAAGTCTGCGGGTTGCTGACCATCTACTATAATCTTTGTATCAGCCTCTGGTGAGTACAGTCCTCGTAGTAATGCCAGTAAGGTACTTTTGCCACTGCCGCTCTCGCCTATAAGCGCTATGCGCTGGCCTTGCTGTACACGCAAATTTAAACTGTACAAACCTTGTGGCTGGCCTTTTTGCAGCCCAATATAAGGATGCCTGAAATTAAGGTTTTGTATCTCAATGCTATTCCATTCTGCAGGCAGAGGTTCAGTGGCCATTGGGCGGTGTTGGTTGGCGTAGGCCTCTGTAATAGTATTGGCTGCCTGTACATCAGTATTATATTGCACAATACGTGTGTATTGGTAGGCTACATCATGAAACACGCTGGTAAACTGGTTTACATACGCCAGTAGCGTTACCAGGCCTCCTATAAAAAAAACTTCTCCAGGCACATAATGCTGATGCACATAGCCTATTATGTTTACTACATATATTACGGCTACCAATATGGAGGCAATGCACCATTTCCATTCATTGATAGTGATCTGGCGCTTAAAGGCCGGAAATACAAGGCTTACTTTCTGCATAAGGCCACTTTGCATGCGGTTTTCAAGCCTCAGGGTTATTACTGTGATAATATTAGATAGGCTATCAAATAGGGTGGCGCTCACCTCGTGGTCTTTTTCGTTTTGCTCGTGTATGGCTTTTACAAATGGTTTGTCAAACTGGCGTATTACCCAAATGGTAAATATGCCTATCAATACACCTAGTATGCCAAACACAGGCGAAAAATAAAGCATAGCTACAATAGAGATAACAAACTTGCCCAGTGCCTGCAGGTATACAAAGCCATGCTGAAAAAACTCTTTCAGGGCTTCGTAAGCCTTGCGGATACGGTTGATCGTAGCACCACTGTGGTGGTCTTTATGCCACTTTACCGGCAGGTGTAAAATTTTATGGTATAGTTCATCTAAAAAGTTCTGGCTCATCCGGAAAGCTAGCTGGCGTTCCATAACGCGTGCGGGGCCATGAAAGGCCCACTCTGCTATTTTGAGGCCCAGGTAGGCTGCACCATACATCCAGGCATAGGTTAATACCTGGGTGCCTTCGCGCTGCAATGCATCTATAAACCAGCCATATAATAAGGGAAATAAAGCAATAATCAGATTGGCTGCTATAAACATAGCATAAATCAGCACAAACTGTTTGCGCTCTTTGCTGGCGTATTGCCAGGCTGTGCTAAGTAAAGAAAAGTAAGGATTACGCATAAAAAAAATTGCCCGGGACTGGAGCGTATATGCAAAGGTAGCAAGGCTGTATTTGGATGTGTAACAGGATTAGTGCTTAATATTACACGATATATATTTTGGAAAAAATTAATACATAAATATAGAGTTTGTGAGGGTGTCTGATGTTAGTGTGAGGCAGCAGGTCGGGGTATTAAAATAAAAAGGCCAGCATTTGCTGGCCTTTTGTTCTATCCTGCGATAAACTATTCTTCGCAATGGTTTGCGTCAATCCAGTTGCCTATTGCGCCAGCCGCTGAGTTCATAGATTTGTCGTTGCTATTTAGTTTGCTATTGTCTTTAAGGAAAGTCTTAACTGCGTCTACGTATGGCATAACGCTGGCAGTTGAAGAAACGCTTGAAGAACTTAATATGATAGCACCAGCCTGAAAGAAAGCTTTTTGTGCTGCAGTCTTTTTAGAGCTTCTAAAGGTATTTCTGGCAACAGCTTCGGTCATTGATGCACCGCCAACAGTTAGGACAGGCTCATTATTGCTGTTTTTAGGTAGTTTTGCCCAAATGTGAGCAGAGTTTTTGCTTGCAAAGTAGAAGCCTTGAGACATAGAGCAACCTTCAGTTATAGGACAACCAGGTCCGGCAACAGTTCCTGCGAAGCAACCGCCGTCACTCTGAGTGCTTCCTGCTTTTACTGTAACACCAAATACTTCAACACCCATTTTTTGATTAAGGGTAAAAGTAAGTGTTACGGCTTCAGTTCTACCTTTAACATCACCATCAACAAAGCCTTCTATTTTAAAGTATGAAGCTGAGGGTATTGTGCAGCTTTGTGAGCCAGTGCCTTCTGTTGGTTTGATGGTAAGTGTTCTACCATGGATGCTAGCGCTGGTTGCTGTAAGGGTGGCTGCGTCAAAATCTAAGCAAGTCTTATTGAAGGCAATAAGGAGATGGCTGATGTCTTTTTCTGCTCCGGCATGAGTTATATCTACTGTCCATGTGTTGCCTTCTACGTTTATAAAGTTACCAAATGAGTAACCTCCAATTGTTGATGTGGCGGTACTCTTAACTCTACCAGTTGTCTTGGCAGATAGCATGTCTCCAGACTCAGGAGTAAGGTTGTCTAGCTCAGATTTGGAACAAGACACTAGTACTATGCACATAAGTATGCATAGAGAAAAGAAGTAGGATAGTTTTCTCATTTTTCTTAAAGTTTAGGTAAAACTTACAGGTGTAATTTTTGTAGTATTTAATGCAAATGTAAATTTGATTTTTGTATTTACAAGTTCTTATCTCTAAATTTTTTATTTAAATGGTTATATTTTTAAACTTAAAGTTTGATTTTGATTTCTATATTTGCAAGTTACTGGTAGTCAAGTAAATAGCATGTTGTTTTACTGTAGGTTACTTGGTGTTAAGTAGTTTAGAGGAAGGGCCTTAATATTGATAAGGTTAGTGGTTTTTTGTAAAATAGCTTATTTGTACTATTTGTTGAGTGTGTTACTAATCTGTAATAAATTTATTGGTTTTTTTTAGAGAGCATTCGGAAATGTTACAAAAAGTAATTGTGCTGTACAGGTAAGGGTGTTAATTGTTTTACTTAGTGTAAAGAAGAGCTAAAACTTGGAGGTTTTAGAATGTAGCATAAAGCTGTAAAAGCTTTATGCAGGGTTGAGTCCCCTCTGTGGCATAGTTATAAAGAAATTTATGCTTAAGATGTTTTTCTGAAAAATAGCGTGATAATAATCAACCAAATTTTTAGTTTACGTTTAGGGAAAATTGAGTATATAGTGTTGTTATTAAGAAGCATATTGAGTAGAGTACCCTATGGACGAATTAACTGGTAAAGGTGCATTTGAACTGGCTGCTTTGATAAAGGCTGGGCAGGTTACTGCCGAAAAGGTAGTGCAGGCGCATATTGCCCGTATTAAAATGGTTAATCCATATCTTAATGCAGTAGTTATTACCCGTTTTGATGAAGCTCTGGAAGAAGCACGACAAATTGATGCTCAACTTGCTGAAGGGCAAAAGGTGGGTTTACTGGCAGGTGTTCCTTTTACTGTAAAAGAGTCTATATCAGTAAAGGGGTATCCTATTACTTTTGGCTCTGTTTATCGTAAAGGCCTGATTGCGCAAAAGGATGCTACAGCGGTAAGCCGCCTTAAAAATGAAGGTGCTATTGTGCTTGGAATTACCAATACACCGGAATGCTGCTTTTGGGTAGAATGTTACAATAATGTATATGGACGGACCAATAACCCATATGACCTTAGCAGAACCAGCGGGGGCAGCAGCGGGGGCGAGGCCGCAATTATTGGTGCTGGCGGTGTGCCTTTTGGTATTGGAAGTGATATTGGTGGGTCTATTCGTATGCCTTCTGCTTTTTGCGGTATATTCGGGCATTTGCCTACTTCTGGCCGGGTACCTATTGATGGGCACCCCCCTTATGATTACCAGCATGAAACTACCCAGCATGAAACTACCCCTTTAGCCCGTTTTCTTAAGATCGGTCCTATGGCGCGCAAAGCCGAAGATCTGTTGCCATTGCTTGCCATACTTGAAGGTAATGCAGAAGCGGAAGCATTTAAAACAAACCAGGAAAAGCTCCTAAGAAGTAACTGGAAAGATACAACCGTATACCTCTGCGCAGACCCGCATATTGATTTTGCCTCTACCGTATCAGACGAGCTGCAGGCGGAGGTACGTAAAGTTGGAGAACTATTGCAAGCAGAGGGTGCTACCCTACGGCATATGGAAAAAGATGTATTTCGGCATGCATTTCTGATTTGGCAGACACTGGTAAAGCAGGGGAGCTCTAATACAGTAAGCGATGTGTTTGGAAACGGCCATAAAGTAAGTCTTTTGAAGCAAACTTTGCTTAACGCTGTTGGCAAGGCAGATATTACCTTGCCGGGGCTGATGCTTTGCCTTAGTGAACGGCTCTTTCAACTTTCAGAAAAAAGAAGTAAGCGTTACCAACAGGAGGGCGAGGAGCTTAAAAGTATGCTTAGCACGCTTCTGGATGAAAAAGCATTGCTCATTATGCCGGTATACCCAACAGTAGCTCCAAAGCATTACATGCCATTAATGCAACCAGCAAGCTGGAATTACACCAGCCCTTTTAATGCTATAGATTTTCCGGCAACCAGTGTGCCTACTGGTTTAAATGCAGATGGTTTGCCTCTAAGCGTACAGGTAATAGCAAGGCATGGTAATGATGTGCTGGCCCTGCAGGCAGCCCAGTTACTACAGCAGCGTTTGGGAGGATGGGTGCCGCCTACGCGCCTTCATACATAAAGCTAACCATGTGCCATTGGTTTTTCCTGGCCAGGTACCAGTACATCTAACTGGCGCTCCAGTAAAGTGATCGTTACCTTTTCGCCACTGGTTCCCTCCATCACCTCATCATCCAGGTGCATATTGCCGTTTGTACAGGCAACGGTAATTTCCTTGCCTTTGTAAGTAGTAAGGTGTGTAGAAGGTACTTTACCACGCATACGCTCCTGCAGGTATTCTATAAAACCTTCCCTGTGTTCTGGCTTAAACAGTACTACATCAAACTGTTTATCGTCTGTTACGGCACTGGGAGCTAAAAGCAGATTAGGGCCTAAGTTTTTAATATTCATCACCGCTACCATCAGGTATTCGCCTGACAGGTCTTGTCCATCTACAGTTACTTTAAATTGATGCGCCGGGTAGGTAGCCGTAATTTTTTTAAGGGTATCAATAATATAACACAGTTCCTCGGTCCGGCTATCAAAATTAAGGTCTAACTCCTCTTTCTGCTTATCAAGTGTGGCAATCAAATGGGTGCTAAGTCCCCAGCCTACTGCTTCCAGAAAAGGCTTTTCGCCCCAAGTGCCTTTGGCTAAGCCTAAGTCTACCTTATGCCGGCGGGCAGTATTCCAAAAAGAAATAAGTTCTTCCGGGCGGCCGCTTAAACCCAGGCTTTTGGCAAAGTTATTAGCGGTACCAAAAGGTAAAACTGCCATGGGTATGCCTTTGCCTTTTATCTTCATAGCAACCTTTGCTACAGAACCGTCTCCCCCTGCTATGGCTACCATATCACCTGGAGAGCGTAGGGCACTTTCAATGTCATCATTTTTAATATCAACATAGGCTACAGAATGGCCATGTTGCTTCAGGATTTCCAGAAGTTCTTGTTTGCTTGGTTGGTTATACCCGGCATTATTGCTATGAATAAAGGTAACTTGCATGATTAAAAATCAGTACGTTATAGAGTATTGAAAAAACGTGTAGTGGGAGGTTTGAGTTGTTTTAATAGCAGGTTTTAAAATGTATTTCTCATGAAAATATTAATTGCAAATGATGATGGCATTTACAGCCCAGGCATATACGCGCTGGCAGAAGTAGCCTCTCAATTTGGGGAAGTGCGCATAGTGGCTCCCGATGTTGAACAATCATCAATGGGGCATGCCATTACACATGGTAGGCCTTTGTCATATAAAAAAACTACCATTGGTAATTTTGAGGCCTACAGGGTAAACGGCACTCCTGCAGATTGTGTGGCGCTGGGTACTTACCACTGGGAACATGCAGACGTAGTGCTTTCTGGTATTAACCTTGGCCCTAACCTGGGTAATAGTGCATGGCATTCGGGTACCCTGGCTGCTGCCAAGCAAGCAGCTTTACTGGGCTTTAGAGGTATTGCCTTTAGTACACCGGTTACCGATAACCAGCCGGATTTTGAAAAGATAAAGCCCTATGTAGCCAGAGTGCTTGAGATGCTATTGCCTGATAACTCTTTGCAGCTTATAAATGTAAACTTACCCGAGAGCCCTACAGGAATGATGTGGACTCACTTATCTGTAAGGCATTACGATGGTATAGTGGTGCCTGTAAAAGACCCTATGGGTAGAGAGCTTTACTGGTCTACCGTGGCACCTATTGAAGAAACTGAGCAGGGGTCCGATCGCTGGGCAGTAGACCAGGGCCTGGTGTCTATTACGCCGCTCCGCCTGGATATTACCAGTGAAAAAGAACTGGAATACGCTAAAAAGAAGTATCCTTTAAGCTAAAGCTTTGCCTTTTTTGTATACAGATATAAAATGATAAGCAGTAGCATTTTTGCTACTGCTTATTAATAAGGTAGTGCCAGGCTTTAAGAAGGCTTACACAGCTAGGGCTGTGTACTACTTCGCTGTTCATAACTTTGCTTATAGCCTCATGTAAAGGAATGGTTATCTTCTTCAACTCCTCAGAGTCATCAGGGTCCGTAGAAGTGTAGCTTAGCTCGCGGGCAAGGTAGAGGTGCACTTTGCCTTTTGCGATAGACGTATCCAGGTACATATGGCCCAGGCTCTCCCATTGCTTGGCTTCAATGCCTGCTTCTTCGCGCGCTTCCCGCCGGGCGGCCTCCAGTGGTTTTTCCTGCCCATCTATAGCACCGCTAATTACCTCCAGGCTGTCATCTTCCAGGGCATACCTGTATTGCTTTATAAGATGCACTTCTTTTTTATCCGTAAGGGCTACTACAGCAACACCTTCTATTATTTCTGCCGTGGCATAGGTGCCTTCTTTTCCGTTAGGTAGCACAATATCATCCTTGCGCACAGTAATAAAATGATCGCTGTATATTTTGGTAGAACTGGTTACCTGGTAGGGGCCTTTCTTTGCTGGCATAAATGTATTTTAGATATTTAAGTACAGAATTACTCTCCTTACTACGTTAGCAGCTAAAATGTGGTAAGGCTGTGCCATAAAAGTTCTATATTGCGGTGTGTAAAAAAAAATCATTTACACGGGCTTTATTATATAAAATATGTTAGCAAATTATATTGACCAGACAGCCTTAAGGCCTTTTTTTAAAAAAGAAGAATTTTATGACTTTTTAGAAGATGCCAGAAAGCACAAATTTGCCTCTGTTTGTATACCTCCATACCTGGTAGAAGAGGCTGCCCAGCGGCTGGAGGGAAGCGGGGTTTTAGTGTGTACCGTAGTTGGCTTTCCCTTAGGATATAACCTCCTTCATACTAAACTATCAGAAGCAATGGCTGCTTTGGCGCAAGGAGCCAAAGAACTGGATATGGTTATTAATATTTCTGCTTTTAAATCTGGACAGTTTGATTACGTACAGGAAGAGATAAGGCAGCTAGCTGTGTTATGCCATAACGATGGCGCAATTTTAAAGGTAATCATTGAAACGGCTTATCTTACCGATCAAGAAACCGTTAAAGCTTGTGCGCTGTGTGCTGAAGCTGGCGCTGATTTTGTAAAAACATCAACTGGATTTGCTCCTGAAGGAGCGGTATTGGAACGTATAAAGTTAATGCGCCAGGCTTTGCCGGAGCATATTAAAATAAAAGCCTCCGGAGGAATATCCACATATGCACAAGCTAAAGCCTTTATAGAAGCAGGCGCAGATCGGATTGGTACTTCTTCGGGATCTAAAATTGTAGAACATGAATCGTAACCTGCTTTTTACTGCATTGCTATCACTTTGCCTGGTAGCCGCTTGCGGTCCTTCCCGCCCGGTGGGTGGCGGTAGTACCCGTACCAGGGGAGGAGCTGTAACTTTTAAAGATGATGATGTTGCTGCTTTCAGGCCTGAGCCACCTGCAGCTCCGGAAGCTGCCCAGGCTGCTCGTGGTGAAGTGCCTCAGCCTACCCAACATATAAATGAAGATATGGAGCGATTGCTCAGCCAGATTGCCCAGACAAATGAGCGCATTGTTACTGCCCAGGGCTATCGTGTGCAGGTATACTCTGGCAATAGCCGCGAAGAAGCAAATGCTATCAAGCAACGCATTTACAACAAGTACCCTGGAGTAAATGTATATATCAGTTATGCGCAGCCATCATTTCGGGTAAAGGCAGGTGATTTTTTACAACGCCTGGAAGCACAGAAGTTATATGCCCGGCTTAAAAATGAGTTTCCTGTTGCTCTTATTGTTGAAGATCAGATTAATATACCCAAATCAGCGGAGTAGCTTTTTTACCCATGTCTATAGTAGATAAAATTAAAAACCTTGCCCAGGTCTATACAAATGATCTTGTAGCAATACGCCGGCATTTGCATGCCAACCCTGAGCTTTCTTTTGAAGAATATGAAACTTCTGCCTTTGTTGCAGACAAGCTGCGCAGTTTTAAGTTAGAGCCTAAAATAATGGCCAACACCGGTCTGGTGGTTACCATAGAAGGTAAGAACCCAGGCAGCAAAGTAGTAGGCCTGCGTGCCGATATGGATGCCTTGCCTATTGTAGAAGCCAACGATGTTCCTTATAAATCCAGGCGCGAGGGTGTAATGCATGCCTGTGGGCACGATGCACACACAACATCCCTGTTAGGAGCAGCCCGGATTTTAAATGAGTTACGCGACCAATTTGAGGGTACAGTGAAGTTGGTGTTTCAGCCTGGTGAGGAGCGTTTGCCAGGTGGAGCTTCTATTATGATCAAAGAAGGAGTATTGCAGAACCCTGCTCCCTCGCGCATGATAGGACAGCATGTATTACCCATGATGCCTGCAGGTAAAGTAGGCTTCCGGCCGGGTATGTACATGGCCAGTACTGATGAGTTGTATATGACCGTGTATGGTAAAGGGGGGCATGGGGCTATGCCTGAGCAAAATATTGACCCTGTTGTAATTATGGCCCATATCATTGTTGCCTTGCAGCAGATTGTAAGCCGTGCGGCTAACCCTAAAGTGCCTACTGTATTGTCATTTGGAAAAGTAATTGCCAATGGTGCTACCAATGTTATTCCAAACGAGGTAAAACTGGAAGGGACCTTCCGCACGATGGATGAAAAATGGCGTGCCGAAGCGCATAGGCGCATGGTGAAAATGGCCGAAGGTATTGCCGAAAGTATGGGCGGACGCTGTGAGTTTGAGGTGCGCAAGGGCTATCCTTACCTGATGAACGAACCAGAGCTTACCCTGCGCCTTCGCCAGAAAGCGGTTGAGTACCTGGGTGAAGAAAATGTAGTAGACCTTGATATGTGGATGGCTGCCGAAGACTTTGCATATTTTACGCAGGAGGTAGATGCTTGTTTTTACCGTTTAGGCACAGGCAACATTGAGCGTGGTATTACCTCATCGGTACATACGCCTACTTTTGATATTGATGAAAGCTCACTGCCTATAGGAGCCGGGCTAATGGCCTATCTGGCTATTTCTGAGCTGCAGGGTTAAAAGCAAGTTTGCCATATAATAGGCTTATATACCTTATTAAAGAATAAAAAAGAGCAGGCTTGCGCTTCGTAAGCCTGCTCTTTTTAAAGCTACTCTTCTTTAGAAGCTATCTGCTTTTTTCCCGCTTGTTTCTTTTTTTTTACCATCATGGTCGGTTTCAATTTTTTTTTGTTCCACTTTCACTGCATTATCTGCAGGCCTAATACCTTGGTCGTGATGTCTTGAATAGACCTGGGTAAACTCTGCACCAAACAGCAGAATAATTGATGTATAATATACCCATACCAAAATCATTACCAGAGCTCCTGCTGCGCCATAGGTGTCGGCCATAGGATCATGCTGAAGCACAATGTTGATAACAGATTTGCCAATGGTAAACAGAAGCGCTGTAACAGTGGCACCTACCCACGTGTTATCCCAGCGTATTTTTGCGTCAGGGAGCACCTTAAAAATAACAGCGAAAATAACAATACTGATCAGGAGTGACACCAGTATGTTGCCTGCAGTCATCAGGTATACCGCAAGACCAGACATTTCCTGGCGCAAATAATCATGTATTACGCCCAGTAAAACATCTATAGAGAGTGATACAAGAAGCAGAAAGCCCATGCTTACCACCATGGCCAGCGATAAAACCCTGTTGATAATCATTTTAAGCCACCCTTTTTCTGGCTTGGCTTCTACCTGCCACATGGCATTTAATGCATTTTGCAGTGCAACAAATACCGTTGTAGCACTAAAAATCATTACCGACACCCCTATAATGGTGCCAATGGTGCTTGCTTCAGATTGGTTAGCGTTTTCAATTATGCTTTGCACTTGCTCTGCACTTTCCCGGCCAATTACATTACTGATCTGGTTTACAATTTCACCTCTCACGGCTTCCTGTCCAAAGGCTGCACTGGCTATGCGTATAGTAATAATGAGCACTGCAGGTAGTGAAAAAATAGTGTAAAACGCAATGATGGCTGCGTAATCCATGGGGTTGTCATCAAAGAAATCTATGAAAGTTTCTTTTGTAAGCTCCCAGGTACTTTTTACTCTTTTATACATAATGTATTATTTATCAGGCTAAATAATGAAAAGTGTGCTGTGTTTGGTTTGTATAAAATAGTCCAGCGCACATAGTGTTCTCCCTTTCATACGGAGATAGAGAAGAGGTGTTAAATAAACAATATGTTTAGTAGGCTTAATGTAATTGTATGCCATATAATGTCTACATACTTTTTGTATTTCCTTTACTTTTACCTTACATATAAAGTAATAATCAAGGATACATTTTTTTGCTCTTTGATTCCAGTTTAACTTTAAGTCAAATTATTATTTTCATTTGGCTATGGCGCAATCTTTACTTAATAAGTTATTATATGCAGGTAATACTGATGATCTTCCGGTATACCTAAAAAGCAGGGTGAAGGCAACTAATATCATTGCACTTCTTTTGTTAAGCACCATTGCCATTCCTTTTGTAGGTATTTCATTGATCTATTTTCCCTTCCTGGCTATATTTCCTGGGATGGGTGCTGTAATTAGCATAGGGGTGCTTATAGCTAATCTAAGTGGGGGTGTATATTTTTCAAGACTAGTTATTTCAGTATTACCTATATTATTGGCTGCAGCTTATAATGCTTACCTGTGTGGCCCTAACGATCAGCCAATTGCCAGTGTAATTCTTGTTGAGCTAAGCTTTGCACTCGTTCCTTTTATTTTGTTTGATTTGCGTGAAAGAAAATTTCTTTTGTTGTCAGTTTTTGTTTGTGCTATTACTATTATTTCTTTTCCCATTACAAAGAGTTGGGTGCATCTAGAGGCTGATTCTACGGTGCTACGAGAGGGGTGGCTGTCGTATGTAACTACGGTGCTGGCTGTTATTACACAGATGGGCTGTATTTATGGGCTTGCCAGTATGAATAAGTATGCAGAAGATAGGAGTGAAAAGCTGATTGCAGAGATGGATCACAAAAACTCCATTCTAGAAGAAGCTTCTGTTTCGCTGCAAGATAACCTGAAAGAACTTGAAAAGGCTCAGCTTGCAGAGCAAAAACGAAGCTGGGCTACGGAAGGTATTGCTCGTGTATCAGAAATTATCCGCACTACTGCTACTCCGCAGGAAATGTATGACAGAATCATCTCGCAGATTGTGCAGTACGGCCGGGCTAACCAAGGCGCTCTGTATATTGTACATAGCAAAAACGAAATAAACTCTGAAACTACTATCAAGCTGGTTTCTTGCTATGCATATGCTCGTAAAAAGCATATAGAGCAGGTATACAGCCCAGGCGAGGGTTTGTTGGGACAGGCTTACTTGGAGAAAGAGTATATTTTTATGACAGATATTCCGGAAAATTATATGCGTATTACATCAGGCTTAGGAGCAGCCAATCCCAGATCGCTGCTAATTATGCCTATGAAGGTAAATGATGTAGTGGAAGGCATTCTGGAAATTGCTTCCTTTCATACGTTTGAGCAGCATGAGATTGATTTCTTTGCGCGCCTTGGTGAAACCATTGCTTCGTCTATACAGCATCAACGCATTAATGAGCATACCCGTTATTTGCTGGAAAATACACTTTCACAATCTGAAATGATGCGTGCTCAGGAGGAAGAAATGCGCCAAAATATGGAAGAGTTGGCAAGTACACAGGAAGAAATGCAGCGTAAGGAGGTTGAATACATTTGCCGTATACAACAACTGGAAGCATTTATAGCAGAGGGTAGTAATCCCGATGCAGTGCTTACAGTTGATATAAATGAAAGAATAACGAAGGGGTAAGCCTTGCAGCCTGGTAATTATATGAAAAAGCCTGCCAAGGATTTGCAGTGCAGGCTTTTTTTAAATTGGTGATAAAGTATATGACGTTTCTAAAGTAGAGTGATTGTTCAGATATAAAGAACTTATAAAAGCTTTTGCCCGGTTTATAGGCTACAATGAAAAAAGCCCTGCAAAGTATATTTGCAGGGCTTTTTATATTTTGTTGTACCAGGAGCGGGAATCGAACCCGCACGA
>FPIC01068121.1_pt1 | contig 13719 bp, 12 predicted proteins | sample 1504481 | NCBI WGS metagenome assembly FPIC01 (sample SAMEA4475357, study PRJEB15587) | soil metagenome | biome: Soil; feature: Field | place: India | collected 2015-03-11 | depth 0 m
ATTTGTTACTTACCCTTCTTGTTATCCTTCCTGTTCTTGTTGTCGTCGTTTTCCTTGCCCTTATCCTTATTTTCTGCCTTGTCTTTCTCCTCCTTCTCATCCTCGTCGTTGTTCTCGTTACTATTCTGAGACCCTCCGTTCTTAGATCCACCCTTATCTTTCTCGTCTTTCTTTTTCTCCTTCTCCTTTACTTCATCCTCTTTATTCTTCTTATCGTCATGTACGTTTTTATCTTCGCTTTCTATTTCTATTTTGAACTTATCGCCCTTTCTCTCTACTTTTATTACGGTGCCGTTGCGCACGATCTCCAGCTTGCCGGTGATGTTGGCTATATTCTGGCTAAGATAGAGCAGGTCGGAGGCGGTTTTGTTGTCGTAAGGCGCTATGCGGGAGGCCAGCGCCCTCAGCACAGAGGCCAACTTGGCCATATCTCTGGCGTAGCCCTTTATTTCGAGCTCCGTCTCGGGGGCGTAGACCTTAGAGCCGTTTATCTTGACGAGTTTTCTCTCCATTTCGTACTCTATCTTAGCCTTGAGCCAGGTGGCGTTGTAGCCTGTGGAGTTCAGCGCCTTGGCAACCACCATTATATTGGCCTTAAGCTCTTTAGTCTCGTTAGATGTTGCCAATAAGGCGCCTAGCTGTCTCAACACGGAGAGAGCCTCTTGCCCTGTGGCGTTTCTAAGCCTCGCCAAGAGTTGGGCAATCTGTGCATATGTGGAGTTGCTGTAGGGGCCAACCGCCTTGCCCACGAGATGTATGTAGTACATGTCGGTGGCATTCGTGATATTGAGCTTTGCGTTTATTGTTAATACCTTGTTATTGTTGAAGTTTATTACTAGGAATGTGCCGGTATCGCTGTAGGTTATGTGTATATTACCCGACGGCGTCACGACGTATGTCACATTTGCCGCCAGCGCCAGGGCAGCTATCAGACCTATTGTAATCAGCCCGCGCATAGGCGCTTATGACCCCCTCTTTTTAAGGAATGTCTTTTTTCCACGTGAGGAATACTTCTGCTTTCAATTTCCTCGGGCGGAATACAAGGCGGAACGCTCAGCCGCACGGGCAACCCCCTCCCGTACTACCGACAATGATTTTGTTCTCAGCCATTAGCCTAGACCAGCACTCTGGACATACCAGAGCGGGTCCCATACCCTTTATATTAGCCTCTAGTAGCGGGACGTCTTCCCTTCCGCAGATAGCACATTTGTATACCATGTGTTGCACCGCATTACAAGAAGATAAATTTTCCGCCTATGTCCCCAGGGCGAGGCCGTCTCCTCGAATATCCGCCACCGCGACGACGCCGTGCTTCCGCTTTGCGATAAGAGATGCAACCCCCAGCCTACTTGGATACTTGACGAAGACTACGCCGGGCCCCGGCTCCCAGCCCTCTTCGGCCTTTACCCCCCAGCCGCCAGTCCAAACAAAACGCGGCGCCCACACCGCCGCGCGGGGATCCATGTTATATAATACAATGTTTTGAATGAGCTGTGCATATATGGCTGGTCTGTAGTGCCCAGCGCTAGCCCCCAGGGCGTACGCCTCATCTTCTCTCTGGATAATAACTGCAGATAGTGTGTGTAGAGGACGTTTCCAAGGAGCCGCCTTGTTCAGGCCGGCGGTGAAGTCGCTAGCTCTGTTGTTAAATGTCACGCCCCACTTGGGATCCGTGAAGCCGGAGCCGAAGGGATAGTAGAGCGACTGTATGGCAGACACAACAAGTTCTTCATCGCATGTTGCCAGATACGTAGTTCCTACAGTCGGCTCGGGTCTCTCCGCTTCGCCAAGCTCTAATTTGCCTGAGAGAAGCTCCTCCACAGGCACAGGTCCGTCGTGAAGGTAATTGTGAATAGCCCAGTGAGCCTTTCTAAGCGCCACTACTGTATTTCTGATTCGGGCATAGCTAAAGGTGCCCCCAGCCGGCTCGGCAAGCTTCAAGGTAAGCAAAACCGCAAAACCCAACGAGGGGGGAGGCGCCTCGTATATCTGCCAATCGCCGTATTTCATCGAAACCGGCTGGCGTGTCTCAGCCCTATAGCGGGAAAAGTCGTCTAACTCAAAATAGCCATGCCTCGTGAAGTCCTGCGCTATTTCCTCGTAAAAAGCCTCGGGGCGGTCTCGTAGCACCTGCCACAGCTTGAGCAAGGGCTCTATTTTGTACGGCGCGCCGGGAGTGTTGGGGAGGCTTAAATATATCTCCCCACCGGGATCCGAAAAAAGCAGATCTCTATACGTCCTAGTGGCTTCAGCCAAAGAGGGGTGCACAACAGCTTGGCCCATCAGCTCAAGGGCAACATCCACAACTTTACTCCACGGTAGTTGGCCAAATTTCTTGTGAAATTCCAAGACCCCAGCCAAGTATCCGGGCACTACTGCCGACTGCAACCCCCGGCGCGGGGGGTTGTCAGGAACTCTCCGTGGCGCCCACCCAAGCCCTAGAACAGCCTGTACCTGGCCTCCGCGGCTCACCAAAGCCAAGAAGTCGCCACCGATACCGTTTAAGTGGGGGAGGACGTAGGTAAGTACTATTGACGCCGCAACCGCCGCGTCGGCGGCGTTGCCGCCCCTTTTATAAACCTCGTAACCTGCCCTGGTAGCTAAGAAGCTTTCTGTCGCTATGCCAAACTCCTTACCAAGGTACATAATTTTTTATTTGGGGGTAATATTTAACACCCCCGGTTCCCCGCCCGCCTGACGCACCCGCGGTCACGGGTGGGAGTATGACGGCGGAGCCGGTAGGGCCGACCGCATATCTTAACACGGCTCAATTGTTGAGGGGGGTTTGGAGGTAATTGCATATGTAACCATTGTTACGTGTGGAATTTCTGATGCAATACGCGAGGAGATCTTGTCCAAGACGTCGTGTGGGATCTTGGCCCAGTCGGCTGTCATAGCATCTTCGCTTTCCACAACCCTAACTGTAACTATGTAGCCCTCGGCGCGTCTATCTCCCTTTACTCCCACCCATTTATCCTCACCCACTGTGGCGAAGGCTTGCCATACCTTTCTCAGAAGACCCGCCCTTTCCAGCTCTTCTTCTACAATCTTTGTAGCTCTCCTCACTATTTCAAGCTTCTCAAGGGTAAAGGGCCCTATTATCCTTACTGCAAGACCTGGACCGGGAAAGGGATGTCGGTAAACTACCTCATCTGGCAAACCAAGGGACTTTGCTATTCTTCTTACCTCGTCTTTGTAAAAGTCTCTAAGCGGTTCGATTAGTTCTAGGGTAAACCAGGGTGGGATCCCTCCGACGTTGTGGTGGCTTTTTATTCTATCTGCGCCCTTTACTGCTCCGCTTTCTATGACGTCTGGATACAGCGTACCTTGTGCGAGGTATTTGGCATTAGGTATCCCAGCCACCACTTCTGTGAACACCTCGGCGAAGGTCTCTCCGACAATTCTTCTCTTCTCTTCGCAGTCGGACACCCCATCAAGCTTTTTAAGGAAACGCTCTCTCGCGTCGATATACAACACGTCTATTCCTACTGATCTAAGGAGCTGTACAGCCTTCTCGGGCTCCCCCTCTCTGAATAAGCCGTGGTCGATGAAGACTGCCTTGACGCGGCTCCCTAACGCCATGTGGAGGAGAACCGCGGTGACGGTGCTGTCCACGCCACCGCTAACGCCTACGACTACAATGCCTTCCTTGACCATTGCTTTTATCTCTTCCACTATTTTACCAACTTGCTCTTCAGGCACCCAAACCGATTTGATGCCGGCAACCTTTCTCACAAAGTTTTCTAAAAGTCGAATCCCCTTTACCGTGTGTCTAACCTCAGGGTGGAACTGAACTCCGTAGATGTGGCCGCTCCTCATAGCCGCAACGTAGCCGTTTTCGCTTACTGCCAAGACTTGGAAGCCGCTTGGGACCTCCTTTACGTAGTCGCTGTGGCTCATCCAAACCACCTCCTCTGCTTCCCACCCCTCAAAGAGGGGGTCGCTAGACAAGATTCTAACCATAGTCTTTCCGTACTCGCCCTTGCCACGTTCTACGACTCCTCCTAGTTTTTTGGCTATCCACTGGTGTCCGAAGCATATGCCAAGCACAGGTTTTCCGAGGTAAAGGAGGTCCACCGGCAGATCTGGCGAGTTTGGTTCGTACACCGAAGCCGGGCCTCCCGAGAGAACTATGGCTTTTACCTCATCGCTTTTCGCCACTTCGAGAACGGAGTCGTATGAAGCAATCTCCGCGTATGCCCCGATTTCTCTAATTCTTCTCGCTATTAGGTGAGCATATTGTCCGCCTAGATTTACGACAAGGATCTTCTCCACTTTTCCAATTAACCATGTGTTTAAAAACTATTCGATGTACAAGACGTCTAGTTCTAGGACTTCTAACCTAGTATTTAAAAGCTCTGCGACGTTTGGGGCGGTCCTGCCGCCGTCGCCGTGTACAAATTCCTTTACGTATAGCCCACCTTGGCACCTTATATAGAGCTCAAAGACGTGCGGCGACACGAGGCGCCACGCCACGTCGTAGACCATCCTTACCCTCTTTTTTCTCGGATGAAGTCTTTTTATCCGCCTCGGGGTATATTGTGTAACAGTGGCGCCTGAAAGAGCAGACAGCTTACTTAGGTCATCCTGTTTAAGCGGAGATTCTGAAAGTACAAGCACCCGGTAAAGCTTAATATCGGTCTTGGCCTTCCCCTTTAGCCTTCTTACCTCATTTCTGTCGGTAAACCCCACAGGAAGAAAAATTACGTCTTTATCTCTAAACGGGGCTACCTGGGCGGTGTATCTAAGCGGCTGCTTTACTTCGACAACTAGTGGACGGCCGCTACCAAGCATACGCGCATCGCTATCTTCTCTACCCGATACATGTATTACGTGGTCCTCTCCGCCGAACGTATCACGTAGATAGGCCAATTTTTCTAGCAACGTCGTTCGCACATTACCAAATCTTTTTGCCTGGGCAATTTTCCGCCCAAGCTTGAGATAACGGCCTCCAATAAGAATGGGGTTTCTTACCACCTTTACTTGGCCGCTTACCAAGTCTACATTCACCACCACGTTAGGTCTTAGCTTGTCTACTCTCTTGTCAGAAAGGCGTCTCAGAAGCTCCTTACCGATGCGTCGGTTTACTTCATGCTTTACCGACTCACCGGTAGTGACAAGAAGACTCTTTACCACCTCAGCCTCCTTCTCAAGCAACTCTTCTGGAAGCGTAGAACCCACAGCGAAGCTTACAAAGTCTAAGCCGCGTAGTTGCTCAACAGCCATCTCTGCGTATTTTTCAACCCCCTCCATCAGATCGCCGCAGATATAGCACCTTTCCTCGTCTACTCTTATCCCAACGCCTGCCAGAAACCTTCTCGTAGGGAGGTGGCATTTGGCCAATGCGATGAGGTCTGCCGTAACATCTTTCCCCTTTCTATAGTCTGAGACTGCGGCCATGTGCAGGATGGTCTTGATGGCTTGGCCACGCTCCCGGTTTTCAATGCCGTATCCCATTAGGGCAAAAAGCCTACCTAGACAAGAGTCGCACAGGGGATATCTCCTCACCGCCTCTAGGGCCTTGGATATTAACTCCACGGCGCCTCGTTAACCCCCCTTTTAAAAAGTCCTTCTACCGCTCAGCAATCTATCAGTCGTGACGTTAACAACTACTACTTGATGATGAGGTGGCAACGCCGCCAGGCCCATGCCGCAGTCAATTTCAAACCCCACTTTTTCTAGTTCTAACACGTAAGTATAGGGCGGTTTGGGGAGGCAGGGCGGTCCACTTACCGGTCCCATTACTATCCCTTCCCTTTCCGGCGTCCCTTTCCTCGTTACCACCCCAGTCTGCCCCCCGGCTACTAGGGCTTTTTTTAGAAAGCCTATTGCAGATTGCTCGTCTGGGAAAAGCCTCTTTACTCTTCCGCCGATAATCTTTACCGTCTTTTTAACATCGGTGAGGTAATAGATCACCTCCACATCCTGTCTTACTCCGTTTGATATGAGCAAGGCTCCGACCAAGATTTTAGCGTGGACGTGAGGTTCTGCTTGGAATCTCGACAACGACGTCGCTATTAAGAAACGCCTCACCTGGCCATCCTAAGCCTCATCTGGCGCTTCAACGTCTTAGACATTTTCTTCAAGTTTTCGTAAACAGTCAGCATCTCCTTTACGTCTTTCGGCGTAACGCCGGCTCCCAGCGCTATGCGGCGGATCCTTGACGCGTTTAAAATATCAGGGTTTTTCAACTCTTCCATAGTCATTGAGCTCAGTATAGCACGCCACTTTTTCAGATTTTTCTGCGACAGCTCTATCTGCTCTTCGGATATCTTAGCTGCTAATCCTCCAGGCAGTAGCTGAAAAACCTTACTGAGGGGCCCCAACTTCATCAAGCTGTCGATCTGCTTCTTGAAGGTGAGAAGGTCTAGCCTCCCGCTCTCGATTTCTTCTAGCACCTCTTCCTCTTCGAACACCGCCTTGATTTTTTCCAACAACGCGTCTAGGTCGCCCATGCCTAGCAACCTGGCTACGAACTTCCGGGGGTTAAAGGGCTCCAGCTCCTCTACGTCCTCCCCCACCCCTATGAATTTTACCCGGGCACCAGTCTTGGCTACAGCCGCCAGTGCTCCGCCTCCGCGGGCTGTGCTGTCCATTTTAGTAATGATAACTGTGTGTATTGGGAGATATTTCATAAAGGCCTCTGCCTGTGCCGCAGCGAGCTTACCCACAGTGGCGTCTACCACGAGCACCACCTCGTCGGGGTTCACCGCGTCGTATATAGCCTTGACTTCTTGGAGTAGCGCCTCTTCATTTCTGTGCCTGCCTGCTGTGTCTATTATCAATACGTCAACCCCCTTTAAGTTGGCGACTCCGCGCCTAGCTATCTCTACGGCGTCTTTTCCATCCCTTTCGCCGTAGAAGGGGGCTCCTATCTTTTCAGCTAGTTGCCTAAGCTGATCAAACGCCGCTGGTCTAATGGTGTCGGTCTCCACCATGCCGACCTTGTAGCCCCTCTTCATTAGGTATCTCGCCAGCTTCGCCGAAGTGGTGGTCTTACCGCTACCCTCTACGCCAAGTAACAATACGATGTAGGGCTTCTTTGTCGGCTTGAACTCGGCCGGTTGCTCGCCGCCCATTAGCTTTACCAACTCCTCGTAGAGCACGTAGATTAGGTATTCTCTCGGCGGTATGCCGGCCGGCGGCTTCTCCTCCCTTATCCTCTTTACCGCGTTATCGGTAAAGGTCTTAACAAGATCGAGCGGGACGTCTGCCTTTAGTAATGTCCTTTGTATTTCCCGCGCTATTTCTTGTAAGGTTGCCTCGTCTATGTACTCGACGTCTCTGATCTTCTCTACTAGCTTGCTGAACAGCTCAGTAAGTGCCTTCACTTAGGGCCTCTGCGCCGAGGTATTAATAATTTCTCTTAAGTAGCTGGAGGGGCTTGGGCTTGTTGGCTGAGGTTGGCGTACCAGATGTCTATCTGCTTCATGAAATTCTCCAACCGATCTAGGATGTAGATGCCGTACTGGGGGTATATCTCAAACACCAGCTTCTGGGGCCTCACCGCAGTCCATCTCATCTTTCTTATAAACATCACCCTAAAGACGAAGCCTCTGTACTCCATTAGTTCTAGTTTTATCACTCCGCTGGCTAGGTATTCCTCAACGCCGAATCTGCTGATTTTGTTTTCGCCGGTCGGTATTTCAGACGTCATCAGCGTCGTTATGTCCTTTATCTTCCTGAGCTGGAACACCAGCTCTCTCATGTACTCCCTCACCCAGAGAATGTCGGTATGCGACGTTATTATAAGCGGTGCGATGGGGTCTATCACCAGCCTCTTTATACCGAACTTCTTCACGTACTCTAGGATAATCTTCGCTATCTCTCTCGGATCGGCAGTGACTTTTTCCTCCTTCGCATAGGTGCGGAAGTGCGTCCTGAGATCTAGGAATACCAGCTTGTTCTGGGTCTCCAAAGCCTCGAGGTCCCAGCCCAGCGACTCCCTTACGCCCCTCTTAACGTCCTCAGAAGGCTCGTCAATTGTGATATAGAGCCCAGGCTCGTCGTACAGCTCTGCCCCAGTCTTCAGAAACTGAAGGCTGAATATGGTCTTTCCCTGACCCGCCTCCCCTGCCACGAGGTAGATTTCCCCCTTACGGAAGCCACCCTGTAGTAGCTGGTCAATATACCAGATACCTGTTGGCACCCTGTTATCATATACTGGGTAGGTCTGGTAGTCATAGCTGTACTGCTCCTGATAAGCCATACGCCGTACTTTGGGGGCGTAAATATATTTGTTTTGTTCAACATCACTATACACCTCTAGAAATTTGACTTTTCATAATTGCGTTGATCCACAACGCGCCAATGATCTTTAAACTCGAAAAGCAGGACACCAGCTATCCCTGACCATAGCGAGGCAAGTTCGTCAAACTGTCTGGGATCCGCTGACGAGATGAAGAGAGCTGAGCTAAAGGCGCCGTCTCTAAAAGGCGGCATCCTGTAGTCGGCGATGAGGAGCTCTCCCCAAATGCCCCTCTTATCCCTTGCCAGGCCAAGCATCTCTGTAGATATGTCCAAACAGACCACGTAGCTACTCAATACCTCGAAGACTATGCCGGTGCCGCATCCCGCATCGACTACCTTCTCTCCTGCTAGGGCGGCCGCCCGCAGGTACTTGGCCCTCTGCTCCGCCCCATACACCTCCTCGTAAACAGGAGCTAGTTGTCTGTAGAGCTCTAGTACGTGGTCAATCTCCATAGCATGTAGAAAGAGGCCAACGAGGCGGCGGAGGCTAGTGCCCCGATTGCCCAGTAAATCCCCATGTCTGTTAAAAAGCCGTAGACTACCCCGCCAGCTAACAGCCCTAGTCCCCACATCGCGTTGACGAGACCTAACGAGGCAGCAGCGCCTAGCTTCGCCGCGTAGGCCTTCGCCACCACATCGGCATAGGAAGTAGCTACTGCGTACAGCGCTGCGCCCAAGAACAAGTAATGCCCACCCGCCATGAACGACAGCGCGAGCAACACGGTGAATACGGGCCCTATGAGAAGCGCCTTAGACGATTTGTCGTGGAGAAAACCCAACAGCAATGAGGCAGGCACCTCGGCGATCATAGCTATTAGGAACAGCAACGAGGCGAGCCAAGGAACCTCGGCTAGCCTGTACTGAAACAGCGAGATGTGTGTTAGGGAGAGGCCGAGGAAAAACTGCGTAGCCGCAAAGGCCGTAGCCGCCCTCCATCCCCCGCCGACACGGCCTCTGCCGGACGGCCTCACACCGCTTAGCCTATACGCCGCGTAGAGTAGAGCCAGTGCGACGGCACCGGGAAGCAAAGCCGTTGCAAAGACGTCCCTTGGCGTGTAGTACATATACAACATCGCCGTAGCCATAGCGGCGCCGATAATAGCCCCTATCTGATCCAGAGCCGCGTGGATGCCGAAGGCCCTGCCCTTCGCCTTGCCGCCTCCCGCGGCCGATATGAGCACATCACGCGCGGGTGTCCTCAAAGCTTTGGCAAACCTCTCCAAGAAAATCAGCCCGGCGGCTTGCCATAGATCCTTTGCGAATATCAAGCCGCCGACGGCGGCTATCTGTAGGCCATAGCCGAGAAAAGTCTCCAGCCAGTAGCCGCCTCTCCTGTCGGCCAGAGGACCCGTCACTACACGCGCGGCGTAGCCCAAAGCGTCGCCTAGCCCGAAAACGAAGCCCACAAACACCGCTGTTGCGCCCAGCATGTATAGATACTGCGGAGCCACGGCGCGCATGCTTTCGTATAACCAATCGGCAAAAAGTGAGACGAGCCCCAACATTATTATAAGCCTTATATTCATAGGAAGGCTACTTGTTCAGTCTTAGAATTTCTTTTGATATTAATATTGGTACAAGCGATATGATAAACATAATGGTGGCAATGTCGATGTTTATTATATACGCCTCTTTTGAAGGCACAGAGAAGTAGACCAGTCCCACTGGTGTATTGTAGTAGATATAGGTATTAAAGTTTGTCAATACTGTACCTGCAACGGTGGGAGCGATAGCTGAGCCAAAATTGCGAAAAACAGTGTTGAGGCCGGTGGCGGCGCCCAGTCTCTCTCTAGGCACAGAGAACGTGAGGAGATTTATAAGTGAGACGTTTAACAAGGTCAATCCTACAAAGCCCAGAGTCATGTATGAGATTAGCGTCCATACGCCGCTGTAGAGGTGTGCGGCGGCTAGCTGGTAGCCAACCACGGCGAAAACAACGCCGAGTGAAGCAATTCTCTTTGCCCCAAGCCTCCACATTAATCTACCAGAAAGCGGGGCGACAATTATCTGAACCATAGCTGGAGGCAACATGTAGAGACCGGTCTGCAGAATTGTTAGCCCATAGCCGTAAGGCGGCGGCATCTGGAATAGGTACGACAAATTTTGGGAATTCATCTGAAACGCGTATGCCACTATTAGAATTGCGATCGTCGCCGCTATTACGTTTCTGTTAAAGATATCTCTCGGTATGAAGGGGCTGTCTGTGATCAGTTCGTGGATTACAAAAACGGCGGCAGACACAGCCGAAAGTATAAACAACGAGGTGATCCTTGGCGAAAACCACCCCCAATCTGGGCCTTTAGATATGGCGAGCAGAAATGACGCCGCCATAGAGGAGAAGAGGGCGACTCCTACAAAGTCGATTTTCCTGGGCGTTCTGTACCGACTCTCTCTTATGTAGGTGACTATTAAGTAGGTGAGCAAGACGGCTATTGGCGTCGCTGTGTGGTATGTGGCTCTCCACCCGTAGTTCTGAGCTATATAGGCTCCGACGGGCAACGCTATTATAATACCTACACCGAACATCGCGCTTACAACTCCCTGGGCCGTGGGCACCATGTGTGGCGGGAATTCTTCTCGGATAAGCGAAAAAGCCAGTGGGAACATCGCCATTCCCATGCCTTGTATGGCACGCGAGAGTAGCAAAGATCCGAAATTCGGGGCATAGCCTGTAAAGGTCACCGCTACCGCATAGGCTGCCATCACGATAGAAAGCACCTTCTTCTTCCCGTATATGTCGCCGAGGTTTCCAAAAATAGCGGCGCTTATAGTGCCAGAAATTAGGTATATTGTCAAAATCCAAGAGGCGTCTGCGGGAGTGACGTTAAACTCGGCCTGTATCTTGGGGAGGCTCGGCATCAACATGGCCTCTGTGTACATTACCAAAAGAGCGACAGAGCCTAAAAGTGGCGTTGCTCTCCAGGCGTATCTAATATCGTAGCTATCCACGGCGCCTTCTACGCGCTACAGTAACCAGCCCCACTACGATGAGCAATATGGTCAAGACAAGCGGTATAACGACAAACATGTCGATGCCGCTTTTCACTTCAATAGGGATGTTTATATACTGCACGCTGGGCATAAAGACGCCTGTCTGGTTCCACGTAGCCACCAGCGTTATAGCGTAGATCCCGGGAACCGCCTTATCGGACACATCTAGTAAAAACGCAGTACTGACAGAGGCTCCCGGCGCCAGGTCTCCCAGCATTCTAACGCCGGCAGTCGCCACGTCTGCGATATTAGAGGCGTGTAGTTCAAATACTTGCGAGGGGGTAAACGACACTCTTAAATTCTTAACATCGTCGGGGCCTAGATTCGTTATGTTAAGTACTAAAACCGCTGTTGAGCCTGGCGCGACGTTGTATACCTTGTAGTCCACTTTAAGGGCGTTTTTCTTAGCCACATCTAGAGACCCCCTAGCTACGTAAACGCCGCCGCTCCAACTAGCTTGCGCAACAACGTCGTAATGGCCAGGTGGGAGTTTTGAAATATCGACATAGTACGTCAAAGTGATCGGCGATCCGGGCGGGAGGTAATCCAACGTATAGCTCTGCTTCCCAATAGTAGAGTTTAACAATGTAATTGTGACATTCCGCGCAACGACGGGGCCCGTATTTAGGACTTGTACAGCCACTTGCGCCGTAGCAATGCCTTCAAGTATTTTAGGAGGGGTAATTACTACGTTTTGAATTACCACACTTGGCGCGCCGACGTTGACGTAGAACGTGTAGTTCTCCCCATTTACAGTCACCGTAAGGGGGTACTTCCCAGGCGGCGTTCCCTCAGGCACTTGCAGGACTATATAAGCCGTGTATGGCTGTCCCTGCGGCAGATAGGGTAAGCGGTACTCTGCCGGAGATATGAGAGATAGAGGAGTCGATATGGATATATCTAGGTCTTTTGCATTAAAAGGAGAAGTCACGACCAGGTTGCCGGAAACAACGGCACCTGGATACGCTACCGGCGGGTTAAACGTCGCCACGACGCTAAATTCAGGTTTCAATACTTCGTAGTAAAACTTATACACGGCGCCGGCTACTGTCACATTGACGGGGTAAACCCCAGGCTTGGTCTCTTTAGGAATTTCAAAAACCACGTTTATAGTGGCGGGAGACTGGGGAGACAGAAACGGCAACGAAACAGCGGGACTTGTCAACACTTTGAATGGGGCGCGGATTTCCACGGCGACATTGGATATCGTGTAGTTCGTCGCTATGATGAACGTAGACTGCACCAACGAGCTTGGATATCCTTGAAACGGGGTAAAAACAGCATTTACGGAAAGCCCTGGGATTGGCACATACAACTCGGCGTATTTAATACCGCAGGACGAGTAGTGACATATCTCCACAGGTATCTTCACATTCCCGTACTTACTTACTACAAGCTGGACGGGTAGCTGTATTTGCGTGAGCAAAGGTACGGTAACTGGGTTGGAGTTTAAGACCTCTACACCATCGCCTCTTAGGACTCGAATAGTGACGTTTTGCAAAGGCACTGAACTTCCCTGAGATATCGCCAACGTCACCAATGTGGGGGAGCCTACAACTACAGGCTGCGTGGGCGACGCCATCACGTTCACGTCAACGCCGCTGATGATCGGCAGTTGTACCGTCTTTCTAAAAGTTACAGCACCGGCGTACCCCGATATGCTACTCAAAGTAACTGTTAAGGTAGCGTTGTAGAACCCCGGCTTCAACCCGCTAGGTGTTATAAAGTTTAGAAAACACGTAGAGTTGGACCTAGGAGGTATAAGAGTATCGCACGAAAGCGAAGAGTTTAGGTATTGTGAAACGGCAGACCCATTTATTGCCACGCGGGCTCTTATGTAGTCAGCCGTGGGGTTAAATAGCAAAACGGGTAGCTGAACAGGCTGGCCAGGTAGATAAGCCATAGGCCTTGCCACGACAAGAGAAGAGAAGTCAAAGGGCAGCACTTCAATATCGATGCTTGACTCTGCCGAGTACATAAGAGTATACGCTACTACCTTAATAGTGTAGTATCCAGGCCGCGCGTCGAGGGGTACCTGAATAACTGCTGTGAACGTTGCCGGCGTGCCGGGTGATATTTGTTTTATTTGAATTGTAGAGCCTGTTAATACTTTAAAAGGGGAATTTATATCTATGTATAAGTTAGACACAGGTTGTATAGATATAACTGTTATATATAGTTGGACAATAGAGCCGGGATATATATACGGCGGGGAGTACGATACGCCTACGTTAAAAGAAGACTGCTGCATACTAGGCGTAGCTACCTGGGCATTCGCTATCATTGCAAAGGCTATTATTAATATTAACCGATATATCGGTTTCATTTGAGCAGACGAAATAGGACCATATAAAATTTTCCACTACCAGAACTCAAACCATATCTTCACTCCGTGCAATAAATCGCTTATCCCACTTATCGGTCGTCCCGATAATTGTACAAGGAAAAGCGCCGGGGGTGGGATTTGAACCCACGCCC
>FPIC01003368.1_pt1 | contig 13620 bp, 15 predicted proteins | sample 1504481 | NCBI WGS metagenome assembly FPIC01 (sample SAMEA4475357, study PRJEB15587) | soil metagenome | biome: Soil; feature: Field | place: India | collected 2015-03-11 | depth 0 m
AGTCTTTGGATTTCGTGACTTCTTCCACTGAGCCTCAGTTTATTTATATCTCTTACATTTCTCTGCTGGGTTGCACGGGGTAGCATTGAGTATTCAGCTGTTATCCACCCTTCCCCACTTCCCTTTTTAAACGGTGGTACCTTGTCGTCAATCGTTGCTGTGACAATCACTTTTGTGTTTCCCATTTCGATAAGGCACGAACCTTCTGCATATTTGATGAAGTTTCGTGTTATTTTTATTGGTCGAAGTTCATCGTAAGCTCTCTGGTCTTGTCTCATTATCTTTTTGCTCCTTTCCTTTTACAATCTTATTTTTAAACTGTTAAGCTTGAACTGGTCCATATCTATCTTTTCTCTCAAATTGTACTGGTCAAGATAAGGTTCTCTCCCATCTATTGAAAGCTTTAAAAACTTCAGCGTTTTGTCTATTTCCTTTGCAGTAAAGCATATTGAAGAAAGAACTATGTCTACCTCGGCATTTCCTTTGAGGTTCAAAAGCTCTTTCGACAGGTCTATATACAAAGTCTTTTCTTCTAGCTTTACATTATTCAATTTTAACCCATTTAACTTAGAAAATCTATAGCTAAGACTATTGATTAAACTTTTTTGTGCAAATGTCATGGGAATACTTTTGAATTTCTCTGGAATATCTATCCACTTAGGAACAAGAAAAACCTCTGATAAAACTTTCTGAGGAACAAAAATTATAACCTGTCCTGCCTTTTTTTGCTCAAAGGCTTTGTTTGTATAACTTTTCCCTTCATTGTAAAAGTATACTCTATCTATATTTTCAAACGATGTCAAGTAAAAAGTTATTGCCCTGATGTAAAAATCTAAATACTTTTGTTTGTAAAACTCGCTATTCAAGTCGATGGTTGCAGCGCCACTTTCAATTTTCAAGAAGTTTATCTTCACACTGTCAGGAAAGATACAAAAAAGCCCAAAACTTCTGAGAGTGTGCTGTCGAGAAGCAGAAAAAATGGAAAGTTCAAGCCCTCTTTTTGCAACATCAAGTGTCTTGGTTGAGAAAACTTCTGTCAACACCAAATTGTGATTTTTATCGCAAAAAATAGTTTTAATACTTGCAAGATTCTCACTTTGTCCAGTTTGTTGAGAAAAATAAACATCACTTTCCACAACCTCAAATTTGATACTATCGTCCATTTGAGAGGTCTTGTTAGCGTAAGTACTTTCCTGTGAGGTGGAAGATAGACTTTCCCAGCTGCAACCTGCCAAGAAGATTAAAAAAGAAAGCACAGCAAAAAAAATAATTCTTTTTCTCATTCTAAACCACCCTTTCAAAAAGTTATGTTAATCTTTCATATTAAGAAGAATATTTAATCTTTGGGCGGCTTAGAACAAGAAAAAGAACTTAAAAAAATCTTTGATATCTTATCTTCTGGCAAGAAGCATGATAATCAGCGATGTCAATGAAAAACAAATACTCACAAGATATAAAAACAAGACTGTCTGTTTCTGATTCAAACCTGCTTCCAAAAGCCTAAAATGCACCTGGCTTCTGTCAGCCTGATAAATAGGCTTGCCTTCTTTGATTCTCTTGAATATGACAAAAAGGTTATCAAAAATGGGAAGTCCAAGTGTCAAAATGGGTACTATCAGTGATACTACCGTTGCAACCTTAAAAGTCCCTTCTACCGCAATTGTTCCCAGCACAAACCCTAAAAAAGTGGCACCGCTGTCGCCCATAAAGATTTTAGCCGGATGACGATTGAATATCAAAAACGCAGAAGACACACCCACTAAAGCTGCTGCCATATATGTTGAAACCCTTGCGGTTGATATTATGCTCAGATTCATCAGTGCAACAAAAAACAGGGTTGTCCCGGAAATTGTGGTAATACCAGCTGCAAGTCCGTCTATACCATCAATAAAGTTTATAACAGTCGTCACTCCAAAAAGCCAAATAACTGTTGCTATATACTGGAACCAAACAGGAAAGCTTATGAATTTATGTGTAAAAGGATTTGTAATCCCTTCAATCTGTATTCCCATAAAGAATACTATTGAACATGCTAAAATCTGAACAATGAATTTTGGTAAAGCACTCAGTTCTTTCCCTTGTGATTTATACCAGTCATCTAAAAGACCTATTGCTAAAATCAAACATGAAGCAATAAAAAATCCTAAAAATTCCTTGCTAAAACCTCTTATCAAAAACTGGGATATGAAAAAAGCTAAAAAGAGAGCTATACCGCCTGTCACCGGTATAGGTGTTGAATGAATTTTTCGGGGATTGGGTCTGTCTACAAACCCCAGCTCAATAGATTTTTTCTGCACATACGGTGTGATGATAGTTACAAGGACAAATGCTACCAAAAACGAAAGCGCGTCTTTTATCACAAGCTCAGCCATGGTTAGTCCCTCCAAAGATTTTGAGGCTCTTTAGTTTTTGTAAAATCAGCGTAAGAAGATAATCATACAGAATAAAAATAACTTCTGAAGAAATAACTGTAAGAAGCATTCCATATTTGAAATGCGGAATCTCTTTTATAATTAGTTTGAACATAAAATATAAAATAATTAACGCAAGGTTGTAATACAAAAGCTTTAAAAAAAACTCTACATAAATGGGAAAGCCTTTTTCACATAAAGCCTTTATTATAGGATATAGACCAAAAATTAAAATATAAACCATTGCTACAAGCTTGTTAGGAATTAAAAATATCCCTAACAAAGAACTTGCAATATATACTAAAAATCCCTCTTTAATTCCAAAGAGCCAAACCATTATCATGATACTTACAGAGCAAAGTATATAAAATATGCTATTTGCTCGTGGCAAGATTGAAGCAAATATCAAAAAGATTATTGTCAGTGCCGCCATCATACCTGCGTATGTAATTTTCCTCGTACTCAAATATTCATCACCTTTTCATAAAAGAAGGTTTTTATGGGTTTTAACCCATATTTTTGGGGCATTATTATCTGTTCGGTTGAACCTACAAACAAAATACCATTCATGACAAGCGACTTGTTAAAACTTCTGTAGACCATATCCTTTGCTTCTTCAGTAAAGTATATTAAGACATTGCGGCATACAATCAGGTCCATATCCTTTGGATATGGGTCTTTTAAAAGGTCATGGTGTCTGAACTCAACACATCTTTTTATCTCATCACTTATGTAATATAATTCTCCATTTTCTCTAAAAAACCTTCTTACAAATTCCTGAGGCAGTCCTTCTAAGCTCTTTTTCATATATACTCCTTCTTTTGCTTTTCTTATAGCATCATCGTCAATATCGGTTGCTAAAATTTTTATCTCACTCAAAGGGAAAAATCTTGTCAAAAGCATTACGATTGAATATGGTTCTTCACCTGTGGAACAGGCAGCAGACCATATCTTGGGTCTCTTTGTCCTCTTTAGTATATACGGCATGATTTCTTTTTCGAGTATCTCCCACTGTTGAGGGTTTCTGTAAAACTCTGAGACGTTGATTGTCAAATAATTTATAAACTCGTTGAAAAGTTTCTGGTCCTTTGTCAACGCATTATAATAATCTGCAAAAGTTTCAAACCCGTTTTTTTTCATGAGCGACTCAATTCTTCTTTTCATTTGTTTTTCTTTATAATACGAAAGATTTATCCCTACATACTCCCAAATCTTTTTTTTAAACCATTCATAATCAAGCTGCATCTCTTACCCTCTTTCTACAAATTTTATTGCTGACATTTAAGATTGGCATAAAATGCCTGAACATCTAAAACAAGATAATCTCCTTTTTCTACAAAACTAGCTCTTTTGAAAAAGTTATCATTGAGGCCCTTTTTTACTTTAATAAAACTTATTGAATTTCTATAGCAGTAATTAATCTGCATTTTTAAAAGCCCATCACCAAATCCCATGTTCCTAAATTCTTCCTTTACAAAGATGCTCAAGATTTTAGCTATGCCATTTTCAACTTTGAGCTGGGAAACTCCAAGTATGTTGCTACTATCCAACACAATGTGAGAAATTGCAGCTTCATCAAAAGGTACATTGTTTAGATTACAAAAGTTTTTGACCTCTTGTTGTTTTTCCTGTGGCACTTCTTTAAGCTCAATCATTGAATTTTCCCTCTTTTAATACAAGAAAATATCTTATATAATTATAACAAATTCATGCCCAGTTTGAAATGCTAACCGAAAAATTTGTGCACAAGCTCTGCAGAAAGGAGATGAAATAGATGTCTTTCACATTCGCAGTAATTACATGTTCAGACAAAGCATCAAGAGGAGAAAGAGACGATTTGAGTGCAAAAGTAATAATTGATATATTATCAGCCCAGGGTTTTACAAATGTATTTTATAAGATTGTTCCCGATGAAAAGGAAATGATAAAAGAAGCCATAGTCCAGGCACAAGAAAGCGGAGCAAATCTAATCTTGACAACTGGTGGAACAGGATTTTACACAAGAGATGTGACACCTGAGGCAACACTTGAAATTGTTGAAAAACAAACACCAGGCATTTCAGAGCTTATAAGATATGAAACGGGAAAGATAAACAAGAGAAGCTACCTTTCCCGTGCAGTGTCAGGAATATATAAAAACAGTTTGATAATAAATCTTCCAGGTTCGCCAAAAGCAGTAAAAGAGTGCCTTGAAGCAGTTTTGCCAATTTTAGAGCATGGCCTAAATATTCTTTTAGAAAATGAAAAAGAATGCGGAAGCGAAAGCTAATTAGAACTAATTTTTTTATTCATTTATAATCTCAATAATATCTCCTGCTTTGATCTTGCCACCTTTTAATACTTTTGCAAAAAGACCCTCTTTTGGCATTATGCAAACCCCAACAGACTTTGCAATTTCGCAGCCACTGCCGTGACACTTTTTCCCTATTTGGCTTATTTCAAGTAACACATTATCTCCTATTTTAAGTTTTGTCCCAAGTGAAATTTTTTGAAAATCCAAATTTTCTGTTGTAATGTTCTCTGCAAACTTTCCAAAACAAAGGCCTTTGAGACCGTACTGCTGCATCTTCTTTATGCTTGAGATATCAAGAAGACTTACCTGACGATGAGAAGACCCTGCATGGGCATCTCCTTCAATCCCATAGTCTTCAATCAAAATGGCTTCACTTACTGGTTCTTTTGGAGTCCCTTTTTGTCTGCTGATGTTGATTGACACAACCTTTGCAGTTTTATTTTCACTCTCAAAAATGTAATGTCCAGATTTCCCTCCAGATTTTTCTATAAGCCTTATATCAGTAATTACCATATCTTTTTTTACCGCTTTGCACATGTCATACACTGTCTCTAAAAAAATGACAACGGCTGTGATTGCTTCCATCTCAGCACCTGTTTTTGCCTCAGTTTTTACTTCTGATACCGCTTCAATGTACCCTTCTTCTCTGTTTATCTTATACGAAACATCAACAAAAGACAAAAATATGTTGTGGCAAAGAGGTATCAGTTCAGATGTCCTTTTAGCAGCATTTATAGCTGCAATCTTGGCAGTTGCAAACACATCCCCTTTTGGTAAAAGCCCATTTTCAATTGCTTCAATAACATCCTTTCCTACAAAGATTTTCCCGCTTGCCCTCGCAACCCTAAAACTTGGCTCTTTTGACGTAACATCTACCATCTTAGGAAGACCATCTTTGTCAATATGCGTAAATTCCATCTTCAATCTACCCTCCTATTCTGAACATTGGCATATCTGATTCTAAGCTTCTTATCAACTTTTTCTTTTTGACAAAATCCTCTATCTTTTTGAGCAGGAGAGCTTCATCATTCAGAAAATCTCTTAAACTCAAGCCAGTTTTATCAAACAGGCAGTTGTAAAGCACCCCAGTTGATGAGACTCTGACTTTATTGCACGTTTTGCAAAAATGGTCTGACACAGAGCTTATAAATCCTACCGTGTAGTCGAAATCTTCAATATAGTAATATTTAGCAGCCGAAACTTCCTCTGTCCCTATTTCTTTTATCCTTTTAAACCTTTTAATAACATCATCTTTGCTCACAAATTCGTCTTTAAAGATTTGGTTGGCAACGCCAATTGGCATAAGTTCAATAAAGCGAATAATAATATTATTCTTTTTTGCAAAGGAAATCAAATCTTTTATCTCATCAAGGTTCACAGAGCGAATGAGCACAGTGTTTATCTTCACTTTTTTGTGTTCTTTGAGCTCTTCTATAGTCTCTAAAACCTTATCCAAGCCGTCAATTCCCGTTACAAACTTGTATTTTCCTCTATCTAATGTATCAAGAGAAATATTTATTGATTTGAGCGGACTTTTAATAATCTTTTTAATCTTTTCGCTATCTAACCAACCATTTGTTGTTATATTTATATTTTCTATACCAATCTTGTTTGCAAACTCAATTATCCCAAAGATGTCATCTCGCAAAAAAGGTTCACCGCCAGTGATACGAAGCTTTTGTATCCCAAGCTTTTTAAATGCAGAGATTATTCTAAATATCTCTTCTTCTGATAGCTGACTTGAGCTTTCAGAGCATAAATCCTTTGTTCGGCAATACATGCAAAAAAAGTTGCATCTATCAGTCACCGAAAGTCTTAAATAGTCTATTTTCCTTGAAAAACCATCAAACATTTTCATCACCTTTTTCAAATCATCTTTACCTCAACCAAACTTCCCTCTTCCACAACATCCACATTTACTGGCACAACTATATATCCATCTGCCCGTATCAAACTTGAAATCACGCTTGCTCCTCTTTTTAAAACTCTTGCGTGGTTTTTGCCATCCTTGTTTTCAACCTGTACTCTTATATACTCTTCAGCTCCAACGTCCGACCCAATCCTTCTTTCCAGTACAGCAAAGTAGCTTTTTTCTTTTGGATTTAGCAAATATGCCTCAAAGAAAGCCTTTAAAAAAATCTCTTTGAGAACAAAAAACATGGAGACAGGAAAACCAGGAAGTCCCATTACAAGCTTTCCATTTACCTCACCTATGACTGTTGGCTTTCCAGGCTTTATAGCTATACCATGGACAGTGACTTTACCAAGACTTTGAATTGCCTCATGTGTCAAATCCTTGTCACCTTTAGATGACCCAGCATTTACAAACACAATATCAAACTCGTCTAAAAGTTTTTTCAAAGTTTCTTTAAGAACATTTAAATTGTTGGCAACCGGTCTAAAAATGGTAATTTCAAAGCCATACTGGGAAAGAAGTTCACTAAAAATCACCGAATTGAACTCAACAAGCTGTCCAACTTTTTCAATTCTATCAACAAGCTCATCCCCAGTTGGCACAAAAGCAACTTTTGGCATTTTGTAAACCCTGACGTCAAGCCAACCACCAGCTTTTAAATATACCTTGTCAAAAAATGTCAAAAGCTCACCTTTTTTGATTATCATCTCACCTTCTTTTATATCCTCGCCCTGTGAACGAACGTTTTGACGCGGATAGTAGCTTTGAAAAATTTTTATTTTACCGCCTTCAACTTGGACATCTTCAAAAGGAATAACCGCATTGAAATTCTCAACACTTTCCCCTGTTTGGACAGTTTTGAAATTTTCAAGATATTTTGGATTTGTATCATACGCGTCAAATGTCTCTTCAGCCATCACAGCATATCCATCCATTGCAGCAACATCTGCAGGTGGAGATGTGTGAATAGCTTTGTAATCCTCTGCAACAAATCTATTTTTCGCATCATACAATGAAATCTCTTCTTCTTCTAATACCAGATATTTCTTTAGAATTTCCTGGATACAAGCTCTTGCATGCTGGGGAAGCACAGCAGAAAAATGATAATCTTTCATATCAATATCACCTCAACAATATCTCCTGCCTTGATACCGGTCTTTGTTGCATCAACTCTTATATATCCACTTGCATTATTCAAAAGATTTATCGAACCTGATTTTCCATAAAGAGGCTCAGCTAAAATCTCATCACCAAAATGAAGCTTTACAAATACAAACTCTGTTCTGCCGGATGAAGTTGCGATGCTTGTCTTCATCTTAGCAAGAACTTTTCTTGAAGTGTCCTGCTGATGTAATATGATGTCAATGAGCCTTTTAACAAAAAAGTTGAATATAAAAAGGCAAGACACAGGATGGCCAGGAAGTCCAAAAACTGCCCTTGTTCCAACCTTTGCTATTATTGTTGGCTTGCCAGGTTTTATTGAAACACCGTCAACAAGCACCTTGGAATCTTTTAGGCTCTCAATAGCCTTTAAAGTGTTGTCGTATGTGCCAACAGAACTTCCACCTGAAATAAGAACAATGTCATTTTCCTGCAAAGCTTTAAAGAGAGCATCTTTTAAAGCTTCAAAATCATCTTTTACAATCCCGTACATTTTTGGAAGAGCATATTCCTTGTAGCATGATGTGTACAGAGTAAATGAGTTCACATCATAAATCTTTGCGCTATCGAGTTTTTCATCCTGCGATATTATCTCATCTCCGGTTGAGATGATACCCACTCTTATTTTTTTAAAAACCTCCACATCCTTTTTCCCTATTGCAGCCAGCACACCAATTTGAGCAGGCTCAAGTTTTTGATATTTCTTGATGACAATGCTATCTTTTTTTATATCCTCACCTTTTCTAAGTATATTCTCGCCAGGCTTTGCTGGCTTGAAAACATAGAGTTTTCCATCCTCTTCAATGGTATTTTCAAGCATCACAATGCTATTTACATTTTGCGGTAAATACCCTCCTGTGAATATCCTTGCAGCCTGTCCTTTTTGTATTTGAAGGTCTGGTACCTCACCCGTTTTCACCTCACCCACTATTTCAAACACTGCCGGGTTTTCATCATTTGCTTCAAATGTCTCTTCACACCTCAAGGCATACCCATCAACTGTGGACTTATCAAAGTGAGGAACATCTATTCCTGATACAATGTCTTGAGCTACAATTCTAAAAACTGCTTCTTGGATAGAAACCTTTTCTGACTCAAGATTAAAATCACAAAACTCATTTTTGAGTATCTCAAAAACCTCAAAATACGTTTTTAATATCTTCATCTGTAGAGCTCCCCTTCTTTAATAATCTGACCATTTTCAAAACGTATCACATTGCCCTTCAAAGCTGCACCTTGATGATGTGTTACAACTATTATACACCTTTTTTGTGCTTCATCTTCTATAAGTTTGTACACAAACTCTTTTACATCTTTGTCAAGAAAAGAATCAGGCTCATCTAAAAAAAGTACATCAGAAGGTACATAAAACGCTCTTAAGAAACTTACCAGCTGTCTTTGCCCAGCTGAGAGCTGATTTATGTTGGCTTTAATAGGAACACCAAACATCTTTAAAACCTGCTGGGAAGTCTTTAACTTCTCATGCGAAAGAGCAAGTGCAAGATTATATTCAACAGAGCCTTTAAAAAAATATGGCTGCTGCGGAAGCATAATGTTTTTCTTAAACAGATTGTGTATCCGCCCTGAATATTCTTTGTCTTTTCCAAACAGCATTTTCAAAAATGTGGTCTTCCCGCAACCGTTTGGTCCTTTTATGATATAAAGCCCTTTCTTTCCAAATGTGAGACTTTTGCACTCAAACAATATCTTCTGTCCAAAACTCTTTTTCACATCTTTTACCTCAATCAACAACATCACCCTGCAATATTTGCAAAATTGAATTAAAAGTAAATGAGATGACAAGCAGCACCGCACCGAGCATAAGAGCGTTTGAAAACTCACCTTTAGTAATTTCAAAAATTATGGCTGTTGTCAAAATCCGTGTGCTTCCCTCTATGTTACCTCCCACTATCAAAACTCCACCAACCTCAGAGATTGCTCTTGAAAGCCCTAAAACAATAGCATATATTATCTCTTTTGAATATTCCCTCACAATGGCTGTATATCTCTTGCGTCCTTTCACACTCAAATAATCCAAGTTTTCAAGAACCCTATCTATGTTTTTAAGTCCAGACAGGGTATAAAGCATCACTATAGGAACAATTAATATTACCTGGGTAATTATCATAGCCCATTTGGTAAAAAGCATGTCCAAAAAGCCAAGAGGACCTTTTCTGGAAAGAAGTATGTATATAAGCAGCCCTGCAAGCACAGGCGGTAGCCCAGATAGTGTATAAACTATTCTAATTAGCACTTTCCTGTATTTAAACCTTTTGACTTTGAGAAAATACCCTGCAGGAACACCTATCAAAACTGCCAAGAATGTCGAAGGAATACATACAACCAGGGTTGAAAGAACTACATTTGCCAGCATCTTGATACCTCTTGACCGCTCATTTTACTATTCTGTAGATTTCTTTTTTGAAGACTTTTTGGTTAAAAGAACTTACAAGATTTTTAAATTCCTTGCTTTTTAAGTAGTCAGCAAACTTAGAAAGCTCCGCTTTTTTAGGTGAGTAAGCAAAGTAATAAATATTTGTAAGCACTTGCTCGCTTGGATTTTGATAAACTACATCCAAACTATCTAATTTATCTTTCATCTTGTAAAAGGTTGCTTCATCTGTGAGAATAAAAGCTTTCTTTTCATTTGCAAGATTTAGACTCATTCCCATACCCTGCCCTGACTTTATATAGCCTCCAAAATCTGGCTGAACCTTTGCTAACTTCCATATCTCAAGCTCTCTTATATAAGTTGCCGAGTTGTCTGCACGCGAGACAAATTTAAAGTTATTTTTTCTTATCAGTGCAAAAGCTTCTTGAACACTTTTTACCTTTTTAAATAAATCTTTTTTATCTTTTGGCCCAACAAGTATAAAGTAGTTCGAAACAAACGCAGTATAACCATTTATCAGCTTCTCTTTTTTAAGCTCATTCAAAAACGACTTTTCATGTATTATTATCCCATCAGCGTCACCATTTTTGAAAATCTTTACAGCTTGACCACTCCCTACTGAAATGAAATTGAACTTCATATTGTTTTTCTTTTCAAATGTGGGTGTAACAAAATTCAAAAAACCACTGTCATATATACTGGTAGTTGTAGCTATATTGTAAGTTTTATAATAAGAAAATGAAAGAAAGCTGAAAGTAGCAACCAAAATAAAAGCAAGTAACGCTGCCAAATTTTTAAGATATTTTTCTTTTTTCATTTTTATCCCCTCGCATTTATATTTTCAAAAACAAAAAAGGATACTCTCCCGCTTTGAAACTTGAAGCAAAAGAGTATCCTTCTAAAACCAAGTTTTAGAAGAATCTTTCCTTTCCAAAGCGGGAGGCGTAGGGGTTTCCCAACCTACACCCTATCGGCCACAGCACCATGAAGAGGAAACACCCTCTTTTTAGGCTGCTATGGCTCGGAAAGATTCTAAAATTCGAAAATTCTATATTCATTTGTCAGAAGATTTACAGTCATACACTTTCCAATTAAGTTCTCACCCTGATCTGATATTAGCTTACAAAACTCAGAAAGCTCTAACGCTGCTGTCAGCATTGGTGCAAAAATGGGGTTGCCCAACTCTTTTTCAGCACCTTCAACATTTGTCTCTCCCAAAAGTTTTTCTATTCCATGTGTGTCTTTTGTGATGATGGCAATCTGGGCATACCAGCCAGCACACCCGCCGTGAATTAAAACCTTGCCCATCTTTTGGGCAAACTTTGAAAGACTCTTTCTTATTTCTATATTGTCAGTTGCATCAAATATATAGCTTGCTTCCATCAAAAATATATCAAGGTTTTCTAAGTAAGCCTTTTCTTTTATTGGTTCAAAGTAAACTGCAGGGTTTATCTCTTTTATCCTTTTTTCAGCTTCAAATACTTTGAATTTTCCAAGGTTGTTTACATTAGAAATTATCTGCCTATTTAAATTTGTCTCATCAAAAGAATCCATATCAACTGCTATAATTTTTTTTACTCCAAGTCGTGCCAGACCTTCAATTAAAAAACCACCTATTCCGCCTACTCCAACAACCGCAACTGTGGTTGAAAGAAGCTTTTTTTGAGCATCTATACTCAAAGCACCCAGGTTTTTTATATATCTTTTTTGCACAGCCATATATTAGCCTCCAGTTGCATATGGAGTTATATACACACTATCATTTTCCGACAATATATAGTCAAAGTCAACTCTTTTTTGATTGACAATCACAAATCCTACTTTGTCTTTTGGAATGTTTAAGTTTTTAAGCAACTTTTCCACATCTGTGTTCGGTTCAATCTCAACCTCCATTTTTCCTACTTCACTCCCATATCTTCTAAAAAAATCATTTACCTCTACTCCAATCTTCATATTCCTTTTCCACCCTCTCAATATACATCTTCAAAAGTCTGTTTAGTCTCTCTTCGTCCATCTTACCCCACAAAGTTGGTGTTTCAAAAATTCTCTTTGGGAATTTATAATTCTCAAGCGAATATCCCAGTTCCTTTTTGATTTTGAGTTTTGTAAAGAAGATGTCATTTGCAAGTCTTGTCAAGTCTTGGTCAGTCCAATTAATACCAATCGAATTTAAGGCTTTTAAGATTGTAGGTCTGTCATATACTTTTCTTGCAAACAAGCATATGCAAAGGGATGTCAAGATTGCCCTTTCCTTTTCCTCATTTATTACATAATCTATTATTTCCTCATCTTTGAGTTCTTTTGCGCTCTGGTCATAAGAGTAACCTGCATTATCCAAATGAGAATGCCTTGCACCAACTGTCTGACCAAGCGCAAATGCATAGCCTGTATGATATCCTGCCATCTCATTGCCACCATACAAAAGTGCAAACTCTTCTCCTCCATATTTTTTCACAGCTTCTTTCAAACCTTTGCCAATTGTGTAGTAAAATTCGTTGCTTCTATCTGCAATATTGTCAATTGCTTTAACATACTCCATGGTGTTGCCAAACTCAAGGTCAGCAAGAGTGTCTTCTCTTGAGATAAGTCCTTTTTTGAGCGCTTCTGTTGCCCATGCCAATACAACACCTGTTGAGATAGCATCAAGTCCTGCAAGTTCAACCTCTTCTATAATCTGCAAAACCTCGTCTGTTGTCTTTATCCCCAAAAGGCTTCCAAGTGCGTATATAAGTTCATGGTCATATGAGACAGAAATGGACTCATACTCATATCCCTTGTCAAACTCGCGTCTGAACTGTCCTATATGGATGCATCCAATGGGACAGCCAACACATGAAACCTTTCTTATTAGATTCTTTTCTGCAAAAGTCTCACCTGAGATATCGTCCGCATGCTCAAATGTAGACTGAAGTAAATTCTTAGTTGGAAGAGAACTTATGCTATTTAGCACTTTGATATTCATAGGTGTTCCAAGCTCGTGATACTTGGCCATCGCATCTGTCTGTGTAACTTTTTTGTATATCTCCTGATAAGTCTTAAAGTACTCTTTAAGGTTGGCAATTGGCAAGTCCTCTTCTCCCATTATCATCATAGCTTTGAGGTTCTTGCTGCCAAAAACCGCACCAATCCCAAGCCTTCCAAAATGCCTGTATGTGTCAACATTGACACAAGAGTATGTTACAAGGTTTTCCCCTGCCTTGCCAATTCTGATTATGCTTCTTTTCCCTGGACCTGGCTCTCTTTCTCTTATAACCCTTCCTGTCTCCTCTACGTCAAGTCCCCACATAGCTCTTGCATCTTTAAATTCAATATTTTTATCTGTAATGACAAGGTATGTGGGCTTTTGCGCTTTTCCTGTTATAACTATTGCATCATACCCTGCATTTCTTATAGCCATTGCAAGTCTTCCACCTGCATGGCTTTCACCATATTCGCCTGTGTGAGGTGA
>FPIC01032672.1_pt1 | contig 13611 bp, 12 predicted proteins | sample 1504481 | NCBI WGS metagenome assembly FPIC01 (sample SAMEA4475357, study PRJEB15587) | soil metagenome | biome: Soil; feature: Field | place: India | collected 2015-03-11 | depth 0 m
GCCGCCCCCGCAGGGTGAGATCGATCTCACAGGCAAGGCGCGTTCCCCCTGCGGCCGGCTCGAGGGTGCCCAGAAAGGAGGCTTTCACCCAGGACGCCGACGCCCCATCCTGCCCTTCCATCTCCGCCTCCAAGCGCGCCGGGGGCTCCCGCCGGATGATGCGCACCACCCCCTCGAACCGCGCGCTGATCGGCCCAATCCGCACCGCCAGCCGGCCCCGGTAACGATCCGGGCCGGTTTCCTCCACCGCCTCCACCCCGGGCACATACGTGGCCAAGCGCGGCACGTCCTCCAGGAAAGCCCAGACCCGCTCCACCGACGCGCGCACGGTGAACGCCTCACGGATCACCACTGCCACCTCCACGTGTTCTTAGGATATCTTCGAACGTCATTGGCTTATCCAAACATGCCCCTGAGCGCGTGAAGCTCCCTTACCTGGCCGCTCGAGGGTCATCCGATCGGCTATCTTAACCCTCCTTCCCTTCCCAGACAGCCCCATACAAAATCTCCAGCCCTTCCTCGCCCGCCTGAACCTGATAGCGATCGCCTGGCTCCAGCCAGACGACCGTCTCGGGGGTCAACGGCCACGCGTGGCCATTGACCCATAACGTCCCCTCGCCGCCCGCGACGTAGAGGAAGCCCTCAGCATCCCCATGGCACTGCTCTGGGCTCCACGCGCCCGGTTCCAGCGCCCATCGGCATAGGCGGACGTTCCCAACACTGGCTTCGGCGAGGTCCACCAGGACTGTTTCCTCCCAGCCCTCGATCGCTCGCTTCGGCATTTTCTCCGCCTCGATCCGCATCGGCATCGGAAGGAACCTCCTAAAAGGGAGGATCAGAGGTAAGGTGAACGCTTCAGATCCGCACGATCAGTGGCTCAAAGGGAACTTGGTGCAAAGGCACGGCGCCCTCTTCGCGGATCAACGTGAGCGCTCCCAGCTGGAGCCCCATCCGTTCATCCGGCGTGATCGGGTTGGGTTGGATGACGATGGCCATGTTCCGCTCAAAACGCTGCCCTTCCGGGGCCGGACGGGCTTCGTCCCAAGGCCAGTATTGCGCGCAGGAGCGATCGATCAAAGGCGGCATGATGTCGATCCCGAAGCCGTGGAGCAGGTCATCGTAGATCGTATAGCCGGCCTCTCCGATGACGGAGGCGGCTCGAACGGCGTCTCTTTCGCAGGCGCCGGGGCGGAGCGCCGTTGCGATCCGGCGATAGGCGTCCAGGGCCACCTCGAACAGCCGCTGCCACGCTGGGGAGGGATCGGCGCCGACGAACAGGGGACGATGGATCTGCCCCGAATATCCCCCGTAGGAGGCGCTGATCTCCGTGAGCACCACATCGCCGCGCTCGATAACCCGCCCGATTGGGTTCTGGGCCGGCGCGCACCCGTTCGGCCGATCCATCGGCATGGCCCGGATGTAGGTCACGTGGGGGGTGCCCCCCTGCCCCCGGAAGGCGCTCTCGGCGATCTCCACCAGGGCGTAATCCGGGATCCCCGGTCGGATCTTCTCCCACAGCGCGTAGATCGCCTGGTCGGTGAGGGCCGCCGCCCGGCGCAATCGAGCGATCTCTTCTTCGGATTTCACCTCCCGCAGCCGAACGAACTCCGCCGTCACATCCACGAGCTCCAGATGCGGCAAAGACTCCCGGAGATGCAGATAGTGCGTGTAAGGCATGCCGATCCCGAATTTCGCATTGACTCCCACCAGCCCCAGGCGCCCTCGGGTGAGGCCGAAGCGCTGCAAATGCTCGACGATCCGCGCAGAGGGGTGATAGCCTCCCCATTCCACCCGGCGCACGAAGCTCACCTCACGGGCGCTCGCCACATGGTTGGCCAGGCCCACCCAGAGGACCGGCTCGATCTCCTCATCGAGAGGCGCGAAGAGATAACAGTGATGCCAGTCCATGTAGTCGGTGAGCCAGAACACGTTCGCTTGGTTATGGCGGTGGACGCCGGAGTTGCCGTGGATCAGCAGGCCGATCAACTCGTGGCGCCGCATGAGGTCGCGGGCCAGCCGCCAGCGACGGTTCATCTCGGCTTCGGAGAACGGTTCCACCATCGCGCCATCCCTCCCCAAAAGCTCGGATGGCATTCCGAGACATACGGATTTCGCCAGCGAGGTCAACTGCTTGAATGCGCCTTTCACATCTCCCTGTGGGCCGCGGGCGCACAACCCGCAATTGGGGGTTCGGAGCGGAGCCTCTATCCCCACCTTGGATCAGTGAGGTGCTCCTGGATCCAATCGGCTGCCAGCGGCCTGTATTTATAGGGGATGTTGTTGCAAACGTGGTTCCCCTCCGGATACATCACCAAGGTCCCGTTGGGCAGCTCAGCGACCGTCTGCTCCGCCTGCGTCCAGGGGATCAAGCGATCCTGCTGGCCGAAGATCACCAAGGCGGGCTGGCGCACTTGGTGAAGGACGCCGCGCAAGGTGAGCATCGCCGCACGGCGCTGGCCCTCCGCCTCATCGCGCGCGCCGGCGTGATGGATAAACGCCTCCTTCGTTAGGGCGGGTAGCCCGGGCCAGCAGGCGCCGAAGTCGTAGGGGCCGCCGATGGCGACGACCGCCCGGATACGTGGCTCGAAGGCGGCGCTCCGCAAGGCGTAGTAGCCACCCAGGCTGACCCCCACAACCCCTACCCGCTCCAGGTCCAAGTCGGAACGGTCGGCCAGGGTATCCAGGGCCGCCCGGACGGCGACCTCGTAATCCGGGCGGATCCGGGTGGTCTCCCGCGCCTCGCCCTGGCCGGGCCCGTCCAGGGAGAAAGTGGCCATGCCTCGAACCAGAAACACTTCCTCCCAGTGGAAGAACTCCTCCTTGGTTGAGTCCAGGCCGGGTAGCAGCAGCACCAAGGGAGGGCGCTCGCGATCACGTGGCCGGCGCAGGTTTCCGACCAGCCGCGTCCCCTCAAAGGGGATCTCCACCCGCTCGGCGGTGGGATCCAGATGGCGATGGGCCGCGTAGAGGGCCTTGACGGCGCACTGGTGAGCTGCGCGTCGCCGCTCGAGATCGACCAGCCAGAGGAACTGGGCGAAATGGTAACAGAGGGCCGCCCGCACATAGGCCTCCCCAGCCGTTCGGCTCCGGCCTCGGGCCTCGGCCTCCCGAGCAAGGGCCTCGTGCATGTGGGCGGTTTCGCACCAAGCCTCCAGCCACTGCTCCCACCGCTCGATGCGGGCGGTGGTGCGGAGGAAATCGTTCACATCCACTCCCTGGGCTACGAAGCGGGGCATCCAGTGTTCAATAGCTGCCTGAACCCGCGGATCCGGCATGCGCTTCCTCCTCAACACGGGTGGCCTGTTGGCCGGGCTACCGGGACGGCGGAGCTTTTAAGATGGCCTCCGCGGGCATCCCCAGGTCGTCCAGGAGCACCCAGGCCGCGTTCCGGCCGGGGCCGGCGGTGACGGAGCCGCCGGGATGGGTGGTCGCTCCGGTCTGATAGAGGCCGGGGATCGGCATGCGGTGGGAGGCCCAGCCGGGGACCGGACGCATTTCATCCGATTGGGCGGGCGAGAGATCCCCCCCGTGGCAGGTCCCGTGCCAGTTATGGGGGTTGCGCCGCTCCAGATCCAGCGGGCTCTCGACGTAGCGGCCGATGATGAGCTCCTCCCGCAAGTTAGGGGCAAAACGAGAGAGGTAAGCGAACAGCTGCTGGGCCACTTCCTCTTTGATCGTATCCCATCGAGAGGGCCCTCCATCTGCGAGCTCATAGGGAAGGAACGAGACCACCTTCAGGGTATGGCCGCCCTCCGGCGCCCGGCTCCGATCGACCACGGAGGGAGTGAGAACGAGCAGAACGGGCGTGTCCAAGTGCAGTTGCCCCCGCTGGAAGTCGCTCATCAGGCGGAGGAGGTTATCCACAGATCCCGCGATCCCTGCCGTGGCCACAGGGACCCGCTCGCCGTTCAGGGGGTAGAGAGGAGGTTCCCGCAGGGCGTAGTGAGCGACGAACATCGTGAAGCCCGCCTGCCACTGGGCGACGCCCCGGCGGAACTCCTCTCCCCACGCCGATGCAGGAGCCATCTCCACCAGGTGCTTGATGTGGATGGAAGAGACCACCGCATGGCGGGCCCGATAGGTATGGCCAGCCGCCGTCCGCACCCCGACGCAGCGCCCCCCTTCGATCAAGAGCTCCGTCACCCACTCGCCGGTCCGGATCTCCCCCCCATGCTCCCGGATGAAGGTAGCCAGGGCGGCCGGCAACGTGCCCGCCCCGCCCGCGGGCAGGGTCCAGGAATTGGCTTGGCGGCCGTGGGGCAACGCATATGCCAGGCGCCCGGTGTACGGCCGATCCACTGGCTGCAAGGTCATGAAGGCCAGCCAGAGCATGAACGCCCGCACGTGATCATCCTCGAAGTATTCCTGGATCACCTCCAGGGCGCTCTGTCGATAGCGGCGCTTCCAGTAGCCCCCATTCGGCCGCTCCGCCAGCCGCTCCTCTAAGGACGGGCCGTAGCCGATGGGGGTGTAACGATGATCGTTGAAGATCTCTTTCACCTGTTCATATTCAGCGATGAGCTCCAGATAGGCCTCGGCGTCCCGGCGGGAGAACCGGGCGATCTCGGCAGCGGTGCGTTGCCGATCCCGCCACATGGTCAGGCTGGTCCCGTCTTCGAACGGCATGGTGACGACGGGATCGGGATACAGAAAGCGAAGGTGCCGCCGCAGGTCCAGCTCATCGTTGCGGATCGTGGGGCTGCTCTGGAAGAGCTCGAAGGCGGTGGCGCACGGGTCATGCCGGAATCCGGGCACTGTCAGTTCCTCGGTGGTGGTGTCGCCGCCGAGGACCTCGCGCCCCTCCACGACCAGCACCCGCAGCCCCGCCTTGGCGAGGTAGGCTGCGCAGGCGAGCCCGTTGTGCCCGCCCCCGGCCACCACTACGTCGAACTCCACGACCTCGCCCATTGCGCCCCCTTATCGGAGAATGTCTCACCCGGATCGGGAAGGTGCCTCTCTCTCTGTCTCCCCGAATGCGCCCCAACGCGGCCTGAACCTCAGGCCGTGCACGCCCACGTTCACTGGTCATCGGTGATCCAGACGGTTTCCTTGGGAGGCGGCACCCACAGCTCCACGAAGGCGAAATCCGCATCCGTGTCGTTCTCGAACCAGTGGACCTCCCCAGGACCAACGATCGCGACTTCCCCTCGGGAGAGCCGGACGGTCTCCGTCCCGGTGCGGAGAAGCCCGCAGCCTTCCAACACCCAGAACAGATGAATGCAATCGGTGTGGTAGTGCTTCGCTGACGTATCGCCAGGATGATAGCGGATACGATCGGCCCGCAGGCGTTTCGCGCCTACCGACCCATGCTCGGTGATCAGATCCAGACGGTCCCGGGTGTCCCGGGTGGACGTCCAGTGCGTCAACTGTTCTTTCGGAAACACTTTGGCCATGTCATCCCCCTAAGCGGAACAGGCGCGCTGCGTTCCCTCCCAAGATGGCCTCCTCCTGCTCCCGAGGGAGGCCCAAGCTCCGGATGAAGGCCACCGGCTCCTCTAAGCCCATGTCGAAGGGGGAGTCGGATCCCAACAGAACGCGGTCCGCTCCAGCGAAGGCGATCAGTGCCCGCAGCACATCCGGGTCGTGGGTGAGAGCATCAAAGTAGAATCGGCGGAGCGAGACTTCGGGGGCCTCTTGAAGCCGCTGGCGGGCCTCGGGCCGCTGTTGCCACGCCCGGTGGAGCCGGCCCTTCAGGCTGAGCAAAGCGCCCCCACCATGAGCGAGCACGATCTTCAAACGGGGATGGCGCTCCAACACCCCAGCCATCACCAGATGGGCGGCGGCGATGGCGGTCTCCAGCGGATTGCCCACCGCGTTCCAGAGGTAGTAATCTTGGAGCGCCGGTGACAAAAGGCCCCGCGTGGTCGGGTGTATGAAAACTACAGCACCCAGTGCCTCGGCAGCAGCCCAGAACGGCTCCCAGCGGTCATGGCCTAAGGGCTCCCCCTGCACCTGAGCGGGGAATTCCACGCCGACCATCCCGGGCTCCCGCAGCAGGACCTCCAGCTCCTGGGCCGCGCGCTCCGGATCGTGGAGCGGAACAAACCCCAGCGCCCGCAGGCGGTCCGGATATCGTTGGACCTCCCGGGCCAGCGCCTCGTTGACGACACGTGCGACCCGCAGCGCCTCCTCCGGCCCGCCATCATCCCGCAGCAGGGCGATCCAGGGCGAAAGCACGGTGATCTGAATCCCCGCCGCTGCCTGAGCCTCCAAGAGGGCCTCGAGGTCGACGAAAGGGCGGACGATGGAGGTGAGCAGCCGTCCGCCGACCTCGACTCGCTCTCGCCCCCCATCCCAGACCACGCGGGGGCGCCAGGTTTCATGGGGAGCCGCCTCCTGCGTCAGCTCGCGGACAAGGATATGGGCGTGGACATCGATGACCTTCATATGGCTCGCCACCCTAATCGGATCAAACCCGTCAGCAGGAGCGCGTTGGTCCAGATGAGTGGAAATCATCGCAAAGAGCGGACGTCAATGTCCAGGTCGGCTCAGCGGTTCACGCCCTGGGAAATGACAAATCCCATCGTGGAAAGCATCGCCCCTAGGATCCCTATCGCAACTCTTACTAATCCCAATCCAGCAAGCGGGGGAGGCGCCCTCGCTCCCGCAACGCGCCGATGATGCCTCCAGGGAAGAAGAGCACGATCAGGATCATCAGGAGGCCGGTTGCCGTGATGTTCAATTCCGTTGAGCCGAGCTGGTTGACGACCAACTCGTCCAAGCCAATTCGCAAAGCGGCCCCCAAAACCGGACCGGCCACAGTCCCGCGGCCACCGACCAAGTTGATGAGCACCAGATCCGCTGCAGCCCCGATGGTCAGGAAGATCGTCGGCCGGAGGTAGGTCTGGTGGTAGCCCCACAGCGCGCCGCAAACCCCAGCGAAGAAGGCGCTGATCGCGAAGGCGATGATCTTACACATACTGGTGTGGACCCCTGCGACCTCAGCTTTGACCTCATCCATCGCGATCGCCCGCAGGAAGAGCCCAAGCTTAGAATGCCGGATTCGGTAGGAGGTCCACACGGCGGCCAAGGCGGTGATTAACATTCCATAGTAGAAAGGGATCTTATAGAACCGATAGGGCCAGCCGATCATCGGCAAGCTGAGCCCGTTCGACCCTCCGACCCATTCCCAGTTGTCCAGGACCAGGCGGGCGAGGAGGAGGAGGGCGATGGTGGAGATCACAAAGGCCGGGCCGCGGGTCCGCAGCGTGATCAGCCCGATGACCAGCCCGAAAAGGGTGGCCATCAGCCCCGCCAAAGGGGCGGTCCAGAAGGGGGACCAGCCGCGGTAAACCAGGAGGACTCCTGAGAAATAGGCCCCGAGCGCGAAGAAGACCGGATGACCCAGGGAGGTGTAGCCCGCGTAGCCGCCGATGATGTTCCACCCCGAGGCCAGGGCGATATACATAAAGATGACTGTGAGTACATGTAAAACATAATTGTAGCCGTCGGTGATCACCTGAACGACCGGAAGGAGGAGAAGCCCCACCGTCAGGCCTGCGAGGATAAGGGATCGGGCCTCGAGCGGGGAAGAGGTTGCGGCTCGGGTCTGATCCAGCAGTGCCATCTCATCCCTCCTTCCGCCCGAAGAGCCCCTGGGGCCGCAGCAGCAGCACCAGGAAGAGCGCTGCGTAGAAAGTGGCTGGCGACCACGTAGGGCCCAGGGCCGAGCTCACGTACACGGAGGTCACTGCCAGCACCATGGCGCCGACCACTGTCCCAATTAGGCTTCCCATCCCTCCCAGCACCACCAAGGAGAGCAAGCTGGCGATCCACTGCCAGTGCTTGCCCGGGAAGAAGGGGGAGAGGAAGCTGAGTAGGGACCCTGAGATCCCCGCCGAGGCCATCCCCAGTCCGAAGGCGAGGGCGGAGATCCCCTCCACGTCGACCCCAACGATCTGGGCCGCGGTCCGGTTCTGCATCGTCGCTCGGATCGCCCGACCAATTCGGGTCCGGTGCAGGAAGAGCCATAAGGCCAGCAGCATCCCAAGGCTTACCCCCGTGGCATACATCTGGCCCTCCGGAATATAGAACGAACCCAGGCTGAGGGACCGGGTCGCGTATGCGGGATTGGCCGCCCGATAGATCCCGGTCCACCAGGCTCCCATCAGGCCCTCCACCCCCATGGCCAAGCCAAAGGAGAGCAGAAGCGTGGCCTCGGTGTAGCGGGGGCGGCCCGCCAGAGGAACGAACAGCGTCCGGTAAAGGAGGATCCCGATGGCGAAAAACAGCGGCCCGTTGATGAAAATGGACAACAAGGGATCGAGGTGGAGGATCCGGAAAGCCCAGTAAGCCACATAGGCCCCCAAGACCATGAAGGCCGCGTGGGCGAGGTTGAGGATCCGCATCACCCCGTAGGTCAAGGAGACACCGATGGCCATCAGGGCGTACACGCCCCCTAGAGCCAGTCCCAGGATCAAGACCTGAAGCCCTTGGCTCATGCACGCACCTCCGGGTTCGCCAAGGCCAACCGGCCGAGATACAGCTCTTGCAATCGGGGATCCCGGATCACCTCCGGAGCCGGCCCTTCGAAGGAGAGACGTCCCATATCCAGCACGTAGCCCCAATCGGCGTAGGCGAGGCCTTTGCGCACATTCTGCTCGACGATAATGATGGTGATCCCGCGTTCCTTGAGATGGCAGATGGTCTCGAAGATCCGATCGACAACCAGAGGGGCCAGGCCCAGGCTGGGCTCGTCCAGCATCATCACCCGGGGTTGGATCATCAAGCCCCGGGCGATGGCCACCATCTGCTGCTCGCCGCCTGACAAGGCGCCAGCCCGTTGATCGAGCTTCCGCTGGATCTCTGGGAAGAGGGCGAGGACTTCCTCCATCCGCCGGGATATCTGGCGTCGGTCCCGCTCGATGTAGGCCCCCATCAGCAGGTTCTCTCGCACCGTCATATCGGGGAAGAGGCAGCGGTCTTGGGGGATCAGGCAGGCGCCGAGCGCCAGGATTTGATCCGGCCGCATCCCAGAGATCACCTTCCCATCCAGGAGCACCCGTCCCGAGCGGGGGCGGAGCAGCCCGGCGATGACCCGGAGCAGAGTGGATTTGCCGGCGCCGTTCGGGCCGATCAAGCAGTGGATTAAGCCGGCCTCGAACCGAACGGAGATCCCGTTCAGGATGTCCGGCCCCATACCGTAGCCGGCGGTGACTTTCTCCAATTCCAGGATCACCATCATGCAGCTCCTAGATAAGCGTCGAGCACCTGAGGATCCCGCTGGATCGCCTCAGGGGGGCCTTGACGAAGCACTTCTCCATGGGCCATCACCACGACTTGGTGGCTGAGGTTCATCACCACGTCCATGTTGTGCTCGATAATGAGGAACGTCATGCCAGCCTGGTTCAGCCGTTGGATGCGCTCCAGGATCTCCTCCAGCAATGCAGGGTTCACGCCGGCCGCGGGCTCATCCAACATGACCAGCTGAGGATCCGCCATCAGCGCCCCCGCGAGCTCAAGAAGCTTCTTCTGACCGTAAGACAGCTTCCCAGCCTTCTCGCGGGCCATGGCGGCCAAGCCGACGAACTCCAGGAGCGCCATGGCCCGCTCCGCCTCATGTCGGAGGATGCTTCCCCGGACGAGCCCTACGAGTCCGTCCCGCGCGGCATGCACCACCACATTTTCCAGGACGGTTAGCTCGGCCAGCTCCCGGCTGATCTGGAACGTCCGCGCGATACCCAGCCGGGCGATCCGGTGGGGCGGCAGGCCCGTGATGTCCCGGCCCTGGAAATAGATCCGTCCGGAGGTAGGCCGGAGCAGTCCGGTGATCAGGTTGAAGACGGTAGTCTTCCCCGCCCCATTGGGCCCGATCAACGCGGTGATGCTCCCCGGCTCGACGGTGAAGGAGCAGCGGTTCACCGCCCGCAGGCCTCCGAAATCCTTAGTTAGATCGCGGACCTCCAGCAACGCCATCGCCTCCCTCCGAATCCCCCGCCCGGGGTTGTGTGCTTCACCACTGCAATGTCGGCCACTGCAGATCCACTACGCCAGGGAACTCCCCTAGGGGATAGATGAACTTAAGCTCGCCGTTCTGCCATTGGGTGACAAGATAATCTCGCCCAATCGGCAAGCCCCGTTCGTCCCAGTAGAAATCCCCCATGATGGTCTTGACGGGGTTGTCCTTGGTGCGCGCGGCCAGCCAATCCCGGATCGCCTTGTTGTCGGTGGAGCCCACGGCCCGCACGGCCTGCTCCAGCCCCTGGCAGACGGCGAAGGGGATGGCCTCATCCTCATCAGGGACCCGTCCGTATTTCGCCTGGAACGCCTGGATGAAGTCTTGGTTGCTGAAGGGCTGGCCGGCCAGCAGCCCCACGTAGGGCACGAGGGGATGCCATGAGGCGTGGATGATGATGCCGTTCACCGTGTCTGCCCCCAGCGCTTCCTTGAACTCGGCTTGCGTTCCCTGGGCCGTATAGAGCACCTTCGGCTTGAAGCCCACTGTCTTCAGAGCCCGCACGAACTGGATGATATCATCGGGGGAGCCGGAGGCGGCCATTACTAAATCGGGATTGCTGGCCTTGACCGCGTTCGCCAAGGTCAGCCAATCGGTGAAGCCCTCTGGCCACTTCTGGGTAAACACCACCTGGATGCCGGCCTCGGCCAAAAATCCCGGCGCCAGGTCGATCACCTTGTCCGTCCCCGGGATCTCCACCTTCCCCCCCAGAAGTCCGGTGGCGATGGCATTGCCGTAAAACTCATCGGCATGCACCACCGCGGCGGTCTTCGGGAATTCCCCTGCCGGGATGATCCCTTTGTCCCGGTAAGCTGCAAGGGCTCGCAGAGGAGCGTTGCCGATGTACTCCACCGCGTTCTGCTGGAAATAAAAGATGTATTTGAACCCCCGCTCCCAGATGCGGAGCGCCCCGCCGGAGGGAATGGGGTAAACATACCCAGCCTTCTCCGCCACCGCCGAGGCGGCGAAATTCAGGCGGCTCGCGAACGTGCCCAGGAGCAGGTCGACTTTCTCCACATTGATGAACCGCTCATACTGCGAGACTGTGACCTCGTTGTCCGAGCGGTTGTCCTCTACCAAGAGCTCGACGGGCCGCCCCAGCAAGCCCCCTTTCTGGTTGATCAGGTCCACGCAGAGCTGATACCCATCCCGATGTTTGGTCCCCGCGATCGCCAGATCACCGGTGAGGGGAACCGAAAGGCCGATGCGGATGGGCTTGGCGGCAGCGGTCGGAGTCGCTGGGGCTGGAGTGGGGGTAGCCGCAGCTGGCGAGGCTACCGTTGGAGTAGCGGGGGCTGCGACAGGGGTTGGCGTCGCCCCCGCGCAGGCGCTGAAGAGAAGAGCCAAAACCGAAATCACAAGCCGAATTGCCTTCATGGTCCACCTCCTTTCCTGCTGGGATTTGCAGAGACAGCATGGATCCGCTCGAAGGCCGAGCGATCCACGGCCGGCCTGTGGCTCAGCGCCAGCGCATGACCATCAGCTTCAGTTCCGTCATCTCCTCAATGGCGTAGCGCACTCCCTCGCGCCCAAACCCAGAGAGCTTGACGCCCCCATAAGGCATGTGGTCCACCCGGAAAGTAGGTACGTCGTTCACAATCAGGCCGCCGACCTCGATGTGCTCAAAGGCCTCTTCCACCAGCCGGAGGTCATAGGTGAAGATCCCCGCCTGCAGGCCGTAGTCGCTACGATCCACTGCCTGGATGGCCTCCCGCACATCCGTGTAGCGGTAAAGGCCGATCAGCGGCCCGAAGACCTCCGCGCAAGAGACTTTCATGTCCTCCCGGATTGAGGCCAGGACAGTGGGTTCCCACAGGTTCCCTGACCGCTGCCCGCCGATCAACACCTTCGCCCCGCCCGCGATGGCCTCCTGAACCCACGTCTCAATCCGTTCGGCGGCTTCCCGGTCGATCACCGGGCCGACGTCCGTGGCCTCATCCAGAGGATCCCCCAGGCGGAGGGCAGCCACCCGCATGAGGAGGCGGTCGACGAAGGCCTCGTAGATCTCGTCGTGAATGTAAACCCGCTGCACCGAGATGCAGGATTGGCCGGCGTAGGTGAAGCCTCCCCAGGTCACCCGCTCGGCAGCGTAGTCGAGATCCGCGTCCCGATGGATGATCACCCCTGCGTTCCCCCCCAGCTCCAGGGTCACCCGCTTGCGGCCAGCGCGGGCCTTCAGCCCCCACCCCACCACCGGGCTGCCAGTGAAGGTCAACATGCGGATCCGCTCATCCCGCACCAAAAGCTCGGCATCTTGCGTCGTGCACGGAACCACCGCGATGCCCTCGGGAGGCCAGCCGGCCTCCAGTACAATTTCCCCGAGCTTCAGGGCGCTGACGGGGGTCTTGGTGGAGGGCCGGATCAAGATGGGGTTGCCCGCCGCGAGCGCCGGCGCGACCTTGTGAACCACCAGATTGAGGGGGAAATTAAAGGGCGTGATCCCCAAGATCGGGCCCAGAGGGACCCGACGGACATACCCCGTCCGCCCCTCGGTTCCCGGCATCCAGTCCAAGGGGACGATCTCCCCGTAGATCCGCTTGGCCTCCTCGGCGGCCACCTTAAAGGTGAAGATCGCGCGGTCCACTTCCACCCGGGCCGTCCGGATCGGCTTGCCAGCCTCCAGGGCGATGGTGCGCGCCAGCTCCTCCCGTCGGGCGGCGATCCCCGCGCTGATCCGCTCCAGGATCTCCGCCCGCTTCCACGAGGGCATCTGCCGCGTGATCTCGAAGGCCCGCGCCGCCGCGGCCATCGCAGCCTCTAACTCCGGCGGCCCTGCCCGATGCACCACGGCCACCAGAGCGTCGTCGTAAGGGCTCCGCACCTCTACTGCATCTCCGGTTCGGACCCAACGTCCGGCCACCAGGGCCCCGTATTCGCCCAGGCGGCTCTCCTCGGGCCGCGTCTTCTCTCCGAGCAGCGCCGCGCTCCCTCGCAACCGTCCTTGTGCGTCCATCCCTAACCTCCCACGAGCGTTAGTGAAGGAGCCCCAGCGGCTCCTCGATCAACTCGGCCAGCGTTCCGAGGAACTGGGCCGCCCGCGCTCCGTCCACCACCCGATGGTCGCAGGCCAACGTGAGCGTTAACATCGGCTGGACCACGGGCTGCCGGTCCACCGGAACCACTCGTTCGACGATGCGTCCCACGGCCAGGATGGCTGCCTGAGGCGGGTTCACAACCGGCATGAAAGCATCGACCCCATACATCCCCAAGTTGCTAATCGTGAACGTCCCGCCCTGCACGTCCTCCGGCCGCAGCCGCCCCGCCCGGGCGCGCTCGACCAACTCCTGTCGGCGTGCTGCGATCTCCTCCAGCGTGAGCCGATCCGCGTGGTGGATCACCGGCACCACCAGGCCTTCCTCCGTCGCTACCGCCAGCCCGATGTGGATCTCCTCGTGGATCACGATGGATCCTTCATGCCACCACGCGTTCAGGCGCGGATGCTCCCGCAAGGCCGCTGCAACCAGCTTGATCAACAGATCCGTGTAGGTGAGCCGCACCGAGATCCGCTTTTGGATCCGCTCATGCCAGGTGAGCAACCGGGCGGCTCGGACTTCCCGTTGCAGGTAGAAATGTGGGGTCTGAGGCCAGCTCTGGCTCAGACGCTCCACCATCGCCCGCCACACGCTTGGCAGCGAGGGGGCCGGAGGCGCTGCCGG
>FPIC01023692.1_pt1 | contig 13605 bp, 15 predicted proteins | sample 1504481 | NCBI WGS metagenome assembly FPIC01 (sample SAMEA4475357, study PRJEB15587) | soil metagenome | biome: Soil; feature: Field | place: India | collected 2015-03-11 | depth 0 m
CCCGGGGCGGCCCCAGGTCTGCCGGGCCGATGCGCCCCAGCGCCTCTTCAGCCGGCGAGGTGTAATTTTTAAATACGTGGCGAGGACTCGTCATGGGGTTAGATGACTTGCGCCAGGGCCTCTTCGCCCTTGTCATCGGCCTGCCGATACTCTTCTTCACCGTCCTGGGGCTTGTAATCGCCTCCAGCTACTCCTACCCCAGAGAGGTGGTTCTACCCAGCGGCGTGAAGGTCACCAACCCCACGGGGCTAGCCGCAACGTTTGCAGTCGGCCTAGCCGCCGCCGGGTTGCTGGGATACGCCTCGTGGAAGCTGTGGAGGGGCTACCTGCACTTCCTCCAAGACAAGGCCGCGGCCTACGGCGCAACTATCTTCACCGCGGGGTGGGCCGTCTTCTTGCTCATCTTCCCCTCCGCCATGTCCGGCGACGTGGGATCGACCCTCCTCTCCGCCGTCCTAGGCATCGCGCTCATGCTGGTGGGCTACGTAATGGGCTTTATACTGCCCGCCTACCGGCTGTACGACAAGACGAAAGACGGGGTCTTCCTAGCCGCCGTAGTCCTCTACGCCGTCGCCCTCGTAGCGCTCATAACCGCCTACATCGGCCTCGTGCTTATGTACATCGGCGTAGGCCGCCTCTCGGAGCGCCAAGACGCGGCGTCCCAGACAACGGGCCAACCCCGTTAAGCTTATAAAACGCGGAAGAGAGATATCTGTGCTAGCGGGGAGCGAGTTCTGGCTTCTCGGAACACTGTTGGTGGTTGTAGTCGCCGTCGTGTTGTTTCTGTTGAGACGGGGAGATGTGGCAGTGTGCCTACCCGACCTCTCGGCAGCGAGGAGGGTGCTTGAGCACGAATTCGACGACGTGTACGTGGATAGGATAGGGGATTTGGTGTTGGTAAAGGGGAGGTACCTAATATTCACCTTCGCCGCTAGGCTAAACTGTGCGGAAGGCCGCTACGAGCTGAGCTGGCCCTGGATATGGCCAATCCTCCTAGCCCTCCTCCTAGGCTCAGTCCCCGGCATGGTCCTATTCTCGCTTGTGCTACTCGTAATCCTTGCATACAAGGCTGGACAGCTCGAAAGAGGAATCAAGCTAGCCGCCACGGCGCTGATGCGTCGAGATTAAGAAGCCCCTATCAGGAGTTACCGAGGGTCCCAAGAAATCTCATACACTAACTCGCTACCGTCCATAGCACGACAAATAGCAGTAGTTTTCAAACACAGGTTTCGCAGGTCACATACCTGAAAAAATGTTTGAGATGGATAAAAAGCTGAGTTAGAGGGGTAGCAATCCAAATGGGAATATTCCAAGCGCTATGTTGGTGAATACGATAGCGTACGCAAACACGACTGAAAGCGTATTTAGCACCTTAATCAAGGGGTTAAGAGATGGGCCTGTCGTATCTTTGAATGGGTCCCCTACAGTATCGCCAATTACAGCTGCTTTGTGTTGCTCCGTCTTTTTGAGGCCTTGGATTTCGATGTATTTCTTGGCGTTGTCCCAGGCGCCGCCGGCGTTGGCCATGAGCAATGCCCTGGGGACTCCGGCTACTATGGCGCCCATGATGAGACCGGCGAGGGCGTTCCAGCCGAGGAGAAGTCCTGTGAGTAGGGGTACTATGATGGCGGCTAGGCCGGGCACTAGGAACTCGCCGAGGGCTCTCCTGGTGGCTATATCGACGACGCGGGCGTAGTCGGGGGTTTCCTTCCACTCCAATATTCCCGGCTTCTCTCTGAACTGGCGGCGGATCTCCTCCACGATCTCCATGGCGGTCTTGCCCACAGCCTCAAGAGTGCGGCTACTGAAGAAGTAGACTATTGAGACTCCTATGAAGGCGCCTATGAGGACGTTGGCATTGATCACGTTTAACACGGAGAGGCTCTCCCTCATCACGTCGACTAGGTTTTTGTGCAGGAGTGTGGTCGCCGATGAGACTATCTCGAATATGAGGGCTATGAAGAGGACCAACGCGGCCAGCGCGGCACTGGCTATGGCGTATCCCTTGGTGGTGGCCTTTGTGGTGTTGCCCACGGAGTCCAAGACGTCTGTTATTTCCCTCACCTCGTCTGGGAGCCCAGCCATCTCCACTACGCCTCCTGCGTTGTCGGAGACGGGGCCGTAGGAGTCGGCGGTTATTATTATCCCGGCCACCACCAGTAGGCCGACGCTGGCCATAGCCGTGCCGAATATCCCGGCCAGGTATTTTGAAAGCTCGCCGAAGCCCTCGACGGGCACTGTGTAGTAACCTATCATGTACGAGATGCCCAGCACCGTCGCGATGACGGCTATTACCGGTATGGCGCTCATCAGCCCGACGCCGTATCCTGTAATTATCACAGTAGCGGGGCTGATCTTAGCCTGCTCGGCTATCCTCTTGACTGGGTTGTAGTTGTAGGAGGTGAAGTAGTCCGTTATCTTCACAACAAGCGGTGCTATCGCCGCGCCCAGCGAGGTGGCCGCCGCTAGGGCCAGTGCCTTTGTTATGTCAAGACCAAGGGCGAACGACCCGGCGAAGAAGAGCACTATGGACAGCGCGATGGTAGCGTAGATGGCCGTACTGATAGAGGAAAGCGGGTGCTTCACCCCGGTCGTCTTTAACATGTTCACTCCCGCGAAGGTGGCTACGAGGGCTAGCGTGGCGAAGAGGATTATCGCCTCTATGAACTGCGCCGGTAGGTGGAGTATCGCGGCGAGGAATATGGCGGCGGTCACGGTGACGATGTAGGACTCGTAGACGTCGGCGGCCATGCCGGCGACGTCGCCTACGTTGTCGCCTACGTTGTCGGCGATGACGCCAGGGTTGCGGGGGTCGTCTTCAGGTATGCCGGCCTCCACCTTCCCCACCAAATCGGCGCCGAGGTCCGCCGCCTTTGTATATATGCCGCCGCCGACTCTCATAAATAAGGTGACGAGGGAGGCGCCGAAGCCGAGGGCCACTAGGGGGACTGCCCATTCTTCGGTGACGGCCTTGAATACGAGGTAGAAGCCGGATATCAGGAGAAGCGCTATGCTGGCAAGGGAGAGGCCCATGACGGCGCCGGCACGCCACGATACCTGCAACGCCTTGCCCATGCCCCCGGTGGCCGCCGCTTGCGCCACGCGCGAGGCGGATCTCGTCGTCACGTACATGCCCAGGTAGCCTGCTATCATAGAGCCGAGGGCGCCTACGACGAAGCCCAAGGCTGTGAGGCCCATGGTGCCGCGGGGCACATCTATCGCTAGTAGGATCAACACGGCGAGCACCGCGAGCAACACCGCGAGGGTTCTGTACTGCCTGAAGAGGTAGGCTCTCGCGCCTGTGGCTATTGCCTGTGATATGAAACGCATTTTCTCCGTTCCGGGGTCTTGTTTCAGAACCCACCTCGCTAGGTACACTGCGTATAAAACCCCCAACATCCCCACCACTACTCCGAGTATCGCGTATTCCGGCATAGCGCTTTTACATCGTGTTCTTTTAAATTTTGTCTCTTTTCCACGTCTACGTATAGATTACGTATACGTCAAGTTTTAAATTACTGCTATTTCTAGGGCTAATGCCTCTTGAACGCGTTATCGAGTTTAGAGTTGCTGGAAACGTGGACGCCCTTCCTGAGCTGATCTATTTTCTCGGAAAGGCCGGTGTGGCTATGTTTGAGGAGCGGCCCGCCAAACTTCCGAGGCCGAGGGATCCCGCGCTTTTTCAGAAGGCAAAGAAGATCGACGAGGTCCTCAACCAGCTCCTCCTGTATGTACAGCCTCGCCAGTTGAGCCTGCCTCTGGAGCCTCTGGAGTCTCAGGTAGACGCAGTGCTGGAGAAGCTGGCCGCTCTGCAGAAGGAGGTGTCTTACTACTTAAAGCTCGTCGACGAGCTTAAGGCTAAGCTATCTGTATCACGCGAGGTGGCGGCTCTGAGGGCGGCGTCGGTCCCGAAGACGGAGGTGTTGGAGACGCTGGTGGCCTTGCCGGGAAAGTCGGTAAAGGAGGCGGCGGAGCTTGTAAAAACTTTCAACGCATCGGCGATGCAGTATGGCAACGCGTTGATTATAGCGGTGAGCAGAGAAAAGGCGAGGCAACTGAGGGCCGGTTTGGAGAGACTGGGGGCTAGGGTCTTCTCCCTCTGGGAGATAGCCGAGCTGGAGCCTCCAGAGGCCTTGCAGGATAGGCTGAAGAAGGCGGAGGAGGAACTCGCCTCTCTTGTTCAGAAACATAGCGATTTGATAAACTACGCTTACACTCTCAGGTATGCGGTAGGCGCCGTTATGGACGTCTACAACAAGTCGGCAATAGATGAGGGGTCCGAGGTAGGCCGCCTATTCGCCTCCTACGAGAAGGAGATAGAGAAAGTTGAGAAGCAGTTGTCTGATCTCCGCAAGATTAAGCTCGTGTTGGACTCCTTGGGAGGCGGCTTCAAACTCCCGGAAGGCTTCAGGATGTACGTAGACCCCGAGACCCCCATCGCGGCGCCGCATGTATTGCAGGAGGTCGGCGGCGTCAAGGTGGCGCTTGTGAGGGGGGAGGCGAGGGGGGTAGAGGTGCCTCCTGAATACCTCGCCGACGTGGAGGCGGGGAGGAGGGTTGTGGAAGACGCAATTAGGTCGGCAGAGGCCTCTCTGCAGAGATTGAGGAGGGATCTGGAGGCCTTAGAGAGGCAGTACTCCGAGTACTCGCTCTACGGCGACAAGAAGTGGGAGGAGCACAATGACATGGCTAGCTTGGTTTTCTACGTGTTGGAGAAGGACGTGAAGAAGGTGGACGAGGCGCTGTCTGAATTTGCGGCGCGTAACATCGCCAAGCTGGATGTGGTGAGGAGGACTCGCTACAAGTACTTTGACCAAGTCCCGGCAGAGAGGCGCCCCACGTTGGAGAAGTACCCCACGCCGATTAGGCAGTTCACAAAGATTGTCTACATGTACGGCGTGCCTAGGCCTTACGAGATCAGCCCTGTGCCGCTGGCGGCGCTCCTCTTTCCCATCTTCTTCGGCTGGATGTACGGCGACTTGGGCCACGGCTTTTTGCTCTTCCTGCTCGGCGTGTTGCTCATGAAACGGCTGTACGGCGGCCGGTACAAGGACTGGGGCATTATATGGGCGCTGACTGGGGCTGTGTCGATGTTTTTCGGCGCCTTTGTGTACCATGAGGCGTTTGGCTTTTCCCTGGAAAAGCTTGGAATAGAATTGCCTACAGCACCTCTCTTTCACATGTTTGGAGAGCACCAGCTCGTCTTGGTTGAGGGCGTAGTTGTGGCGATAGGCGCGGCGTTTGTACTAGGCTTCTTGTTGATCTTCTTGGCGTTTCTCTCAAAAATCGTCAACACTGTGCTTAAGGGAGAGGCAGATGTGGCGCTGGGGATAGTTCTGCCGCAGACTCTGCTCTTTCTCTCCTTTGCCATGGTGTTCTTCTCGCTTGTGAAGGACGCGTTGCACCTGACATTTCTCACGCCGGTAGTGTCGTTGCCGTGGCCCTACGTGCTTGTGGGGTCTCTAGTCTGGAGCGGCGTAGGCACATTTGTGCTTAGGGCCAGGTACAAACACCACGAGGAGGCCCCGCCTATAACTGAGGAGTTTATCGTCGGCATAGTCGAGGGGGCGCTGGGCGCCCTTGCCAATATCCCCAGCTTCGCTCGTCTTGTAATACTAATCCTGATACACGGCGTTTTGACAAAACTGGTGAACGGGCTCGCCATTGCGCTGGGACCGGCCGGGGTATTATTCGCCGTGTTTGGGCACTCCCTAATAGCCGCGGCTGAGGGCTTGTTCTCCACGGTACAATCGCTCCGTCTAATATTCTACGAGGTGTTGTCGAAGTTCTACGAGGGGAGGGGCCGCCTGTTCACCCCGCTGGCGTTGCCTTAATGGAGATAATAGCCGAGCTTGCCCCAACGCTAAATAAAGACTTGTTTCTGAAGCGCCTCGAGGCATTACGCCGCTATGTGGAGAAGGTGGATATACCAGAGGCTCCTGGAGGTAGGCCTTCTGCGCACTCGTTAGCAGCCGGCGTGTTGGCCAAGCAGGTTGGGCTTGAGCCGCTGGTCCACATAAGGCTTCTCGACGTCAACATGACGGCTTTTAAGTCGCTCCTAGGCGGGGCGCGCTTGCTGGACATAGAATACGTGGTGGTCCTCCAAGGAGACCCCCCGGCTGAGGGCAGGCCCGTGGGGGAAATCGCCACGGAGGAGGCGGTGTTAGTGGCGAAGAAAATGGGCTTCAAGACAGGGGCTCTTCTAAGTCTGAGAAGAGATTACAAGCAGAGGCTGAAGGTAGGCGCCGACTTCTACCTTGCACTGCACCTTCGGGAAGCGTGGCAACTGGCCGATCTCCCGCAGGTGGTCTACCCCTACATCCTAGTAAAGACAGAGAAGAACTTTGACTTATTGGAGCGCCTGGGGCAGACGGCAGTTTCCACTAGGGAGGCTCTGGAGCTAGTCCGCAAGCTCGAAGGGCTGGCGCCTGGGGTTGTCTTATCCGTGCCTAGGGATTTTCAGACATTACTGGGATTATTACAAGAAGTTAAAATAAGGCCTTAAACTAACGTTAAAGTTTTATATTTTTCAAAAAACGTGTCTATGCATACAATAAGTTTCGTATCGGCCTCCGGCGGGGCTGGGAAGACGCTGTTTTCTATCCTCACAGCTGGCGCCCTTGCCATAAGGGGCAAAAAGGTGTTGCTCATAGATATGGACCCCTCCGCGTCGGCCACTCTTTACCTGCTCGACAAGTACGTGGAGGATTGCAACCTCCAGATGTTGTTGAAAAACCTCGTTGACTACAAGCTGGGCAGAGCCGCTAGGCGCATAGACGTCAATGACTGCTTGGCAAGGCATAGAGTCGCCGGAGCCGAAGTTGCATCGTTTGACCTACTGCCCGGGGGCAATCTAAGCGATATACAGTCTGAGGTGTTTCAGGTAAGTGGCTGGAATAGGCTTATGGCCGACCTAGTGGCCCCCATAGAGAGCCGATATGACTACGTCATAGTCGACTCCCCCAACTGGCTTTTTCCACTATTCCCAATGACAGTCGGGCTCTCTTCCCTCTACGTGGTCATGACGAGGCCTGGGAAGTCGGAGATTGAGAAAACCAAGGTCTTCCTCCAGAGGGTATTCGCCATTATGGACCGCCAGTTCGGCATAGCACAGCCGCAGATATACTCCCTAGTTGTGCTGAACCAGATAAAGCAAATCGCTAAGGCTGATGAGGTGGAACGGGAGGGGAAGGCTACGTACGACGAGCTTAGCAGAGAATTCCCCGGCATCAAGTTCGCCCACTCAGATAAAAAGGCTAAATACTACGGCGAGAAGGAGACAGCATTTTGGGGCCTCAAGTACTACGAAGACCTGAGATTAGATAGCTACAGGGAGAATGGTCATGTATTGGTATCGTCAAAGGCAAAAGAGTCTGCTAAGCTACAGCTCAGGGCGTATCTAGAGCTATTTACTAAGTTCGTGGAGGAGACGGTGGTTTACGAACGTTTAGTGGAGTAACCACCTCACCTGTGTAGATGTAAATACGTAAGTCCAAGGTTTGCATTGCCCATTCGAGAAATTGTCTAAGACTTTGCGGCACCTCATGCGCTACGACGACTAGAGCGGCGGTGCCCCATGCGTATTTGTAGGCAAGCGCCTGCCCTATTCCGAGGTGTACCCGGCCCGCGCACTCCACCTCGGTGGGCACCCCATCGCATATGAGATCAGGCCTCACCTTCATAAAGCCGAGGTCTAAGTCTGAGGGTTCCGAACAGCCTAGTCTCTCCTTTATGACAGGTATGTGCACCCTCTCGGCGCAGTCCATGTCTAGAATTTGCCGCAGTTGAAAAGCCTAACGTCTCTGTACCCCACTAGATATATCCCGTTGACCAAAAGACCATCGTCGTGTATGAAGAAGCGGCAGACGCTCTTCGGCACAGTGGCCACTCTGCTACCCGTAAAAATTAGGAAGGTGTTGTAAGTCTCGCCGATGACGACCCCCCTCAGCTTGTAGGAACACCTATAGGTAGAGACGACCTTACCCAGCAGGTCAACGCACAGCACCCTTTCTCTTCAGCTGATTTTCAATGGTGAGGATCCTCGCGATCGCGCGCCTCACCTGCCTAATCCTCCCGGGGTTCTCCACGAAGCCCCTCGCGCGTTGGGTCTGTAGCTTGACAAGCTCTGCCCTTAGCTGGTTTAACAATTCGCGTCTCTCCTCTGGAGTCATCTCCCGCAAAGCCTTGGCCTTGAGCTTCTTTTCGCTAGACATAGAGCGGCTGTTTGTAGACTTTTAAATAGTTACTGCTGTTGTTGCTGGGCGGCTGCCTCGGGCCTCACCGGAGGCTTGATTTTATACTCATCTGAGTACTGAAGCGACGCCGGAGCGATCCTCACCTCGATGCCGTATATTCCCGGCTTGAGGAGGACGTGCACCACGGCCCGTCTAACCCTGTTCTTTGCGTCGTAGCCAATTTTGTAAAGCTTACCGAAAGTCTGCTTCTCGAACCTCGCCCTCTCGGTGGAGAGCTTTCCGCTGACGACAATCTCAAACCCCTTGGCCCCTGCCTCCGTCAGTTGCCTAATAGCCGCGAACATGACTCTCCTGAAGCGGACGCCTTTGGCCATGGCGTTGGCGATGCGGTAGGCCACCACTTTGGGGAACATCTCGGGGGCCTCGATCTTCGACACGTCGATTACGTCTATCTGGGGGTTCTCCACCCCCAGCTTCGTGGCGAGGATGTTGCTAACCTCCTTCACAATGGCGCCCTTCCTCCCGATAATCCTCGAGGGCCTCTCCGCGTAGATGACAATACGCGTGCCGAGCGGCGTCTTCAAAATCTCGGAGTCGATATAGCCGTATTTGCTAAGCCTATACTCAAGAAACTCCTTAATCATCCACTTCTTCTTATTCTCCTCAAGGATCTTCTTGTAGACGGGCAACCTCCTCTGCTGAACCGACATCGCCATCCACGCACTGCGCCATATTTAAATTTTTCCAAGCCGCGCGGCGCGGACCTTTTTAGAAAGCATCAGCAAGGGGTGAATCGGTCACCTCTCACCATAAAGGAATTTCAATCACCAAGAAGAGAAGGGTTAGTTAAATTTAAGGTTTACCTCTTGACTAGGTTGAGCTTGTAGCGCTTGGGTATAACCTCTTTTGGCAACTCGGCGGCCACAATCTCGACGTTTACTGTCTGCTCGTCGAACCTCGTGGCCCTCCCAAATGCCCTTGGCATGATGTTGGGTATTCTATACCCCTTGTGGGCCGCGGCGTAGACGATCACCACCCTATCGGCGTCGAGGCCTTTGAACTTGGCGTTGTTCTCCAAGTTTTCCAACAACTGTAGGTAGCGCCTGGCCACTTTTACAGGCCACTTAGCCACTGGCCACCCCCTCCAGGGCGCCGCGTGGTGGGCCTGCTTCTTTTTGTAAGTCTTGATGGGGATAGGCCTCTTAAGCTTCACCACGTCTTCTAGCCAAGCCTTTGCCTGCTTTAGCGTCATCCCAGTTATGAACCTAGCCACCTCGATGCTCTTCTTCCAGGACATCCTCTGCTCCGGGGCGTAGGCCTTGGCTATCTGCTCGGGCGTAATCTTGACGCCGTACTGCCTGAACACTAGCTCCGCCACCTTCTCATCGCTTAGGGAGTAGCTGTGGTGTCTAGGCACAGAGCCGGTTAAAGAGGTGTTTATAAAATTTACAGCCCCGCAAAGCGCCTAGTCGGTGGCCTCAGCGGATATGCGGAGCGGGTAGAACTCGTAGTCCCCCACCATGTGCTTGTAGCGCGCCCTATACAAGCGCAACCAGTACCCGGCCCCCTTGTCGGCATCCGTAGCCACCGTCGCTACGTAATTCGCCACACCTACATATATCTGGAAGTTGAAAGCCGCGTGTACGTGGCCTACCTTGTCGCTGAACAACGTCCCGAGTAACTGGAGGGCTTTGCCTATAGGCAAGCCGCCTATAGCGACGTCGATCAAAGGCTCGTGAATCAAAATCTCGCTATACCTGAACATATTGTTGTAGCCACCTCTACCATCTATGCCCTGGTATGACCTAGTCTCTGCCGGCTGGGCCTCGTCGAAGGCTGTAGGAGGTAGTTGCTCCGTTACTCTCAGCGCAATTCTCTGATTAGCGTCGAAAGCCACCTGGGTTGGGTAAATCGCAAAGACCTCGTCCATTATTAAACAAGTGCTAGGGTCGTAGAGCTCGTATACTACAAAACGCCACTTCTGCGAATAGAACAGCGCAGCGGCGTTTTGGCCGTCCCGCGTTAGGCTGTAACTGACGCCGCCGTCTTGCGAGAGATCTCCGGTGCTCCATGAGTATTCCTTGGTTATTCTGACCGATGCGCCGAAATTGGTCGCCACTGCCCCGTATAGGGTAATCTTAAGAGCAGAAGCTCTTACGTGATAGCTGAAGTCTATGTACTCGCCGAAGGCTCTGCTTGAGCTGTCTCTAAACGCCACGGCGGGTATGAGCTCTCTTATGTCTTGGTCTGAGGAGTAGAGTAGCTTCCCCTCGCTACAGCCGGCGAATCTCGGGGCTGTGGATTTTCCCTTATGTCTCGCGCCGTGGAGCTTGTACCTCTTGTTTACGAAGCGCGGTGAACTTGGCACGGCGACGTAAGGCGCGAGGTCTCCCGGGAGCGAAATTGGCAGTAATGTGAAGAGCGGGTTTTCGGTGAGGGTGGGCTGATCTTCGCTTTTTAGCTTGTCCGCCCACCTCTCGGCTTGTTCCTCAAGTCGCTTCTTGGGTATTTTCAGTTTGCCGTTCTTCACGGCGACCTCCTCCACCTCTCCTGTAGGCTCCCATATAAGAAACGCCGAGAAGTTCAGCGGGCTCCCCTCCTCGTCCACAAACTCCAAAATTACGTCGTCGTTGCTGGGCTCTTCGAGTAGCTTCTCAAACCAGGCGCCGCCCTGCGGGATTTCCGCTTTCTGTCCCCCGGCGCCTCTTAACAGCCCCTCATAAGCCAGCAAGCCCCCAGCAGACAGCGCCAAGGCGGAGCCGCCCAAGATTTTTAGAAACCGCCTCCTACCGACCATACACATCAGGAAACTTTTTTTTAAATTTTTCGTCCCGGTCTCTGAGGTGGTTAGGGGCCTAGGTAGTCGTCTAGCGTGTTGCTGGCGTCGAAGGGGGTTTCCAACACCCTCTTTATTAAGGTGTGGCTTTTGCTATCTACCTCCCACGACTTGTAGTTGAGCAACGCGTTTAGCGGCGTGCCGTACTTCTTCAACAACTCCTCGGCGCGCCTCGGCCCAATGCCGGGGAGGGAGGCTAGGAGGGCTATCTGGAGGCTCCTCACGTCGGCCTCCTTCTTCTTCGGGGCGGGGGCCTTCGCCGCCTTCTTCGCCCGCCTCGCCGCGAGGCAGACCAGCACGCCTGTCTGGGCTTTGTCCTCTGTGTAGACCAGCCCGACGCCCATGGAGCTTAGGGCGAGCAACGCCCCGAGCACGGCGTTTGGCGAAATTCTCCTATATCTAAGCTCCCTCCAGAGGTCGCCCTCCACCACGACGACGGGCTTCAGCCCGGAGGACTTGAGCCTCTCGGCCTGCTCGAAGACCCTCCCCTCTATCACCGAGTTGACGAAGTCGTCTACGCTCTTCCGCTCAAAGACGTACTCGCCGGCTACGTAGTCGCCGGCCTCCAGCTTAGTCTTGAGGACCCTGCACCCTGCCTCCTTGATGTGCCTAACTACCTCCTGGGCGTGCTCCCTAGTGTCTACAAGGACGATGAATTCCACGCCTGGGGTTGGGGGGTAAAAAGCGCTACACCTGGAGAGTCTCGTGTTTGGCCTTCCACTCCGTGACGTCCTCCTTCTTACCGATAACGACCCAGGAAATGGTCTTAGAGAGGGGCCTTGTCTCGGCAATAATTACCTTGTCGCCGGGCTTGACCTCTATGCACTCGGGAACTCTCACGTGTAGCTTCCTCCTCCGCCGCTCGTACCTGTTGTACTTCCTGATGTAGTGGAGCCACTCGTGGACCACGACGGCTGCTTTGCGCATCCTCGTCTTCTCGACAGTCACTTCCAGCAACTTAAGGCGAACTTTGAGGTGGCCATGCCACGGGCACAGAGGGTCGTCGCATACGGCGGCAGGCGGCAATATCCAGGGTATGCCTATATCCCTCACCTCTACCACCTTGCCGCTGGGCAGAGTAAAGGTGTCCCCCGGGCGCGGTCTTGACTGTAGCTTTATCGACGTCATACTACTTCGCCGCTATGTGCAACGACGACCTCGTCGCCTTGAGGCCCGGCTCGCCGTGTTGCACAATTTTCGTCGTCAAGGCGAACTCGCCTAGGTAGTGCCCTATGTGCCAAGGCGAGATATACACCGGGATGTACGTGATGCCGTTGTAAACCTGGATGGTCAAGCCGACCATCTCGGGGAGGATGATCATATCGCGGCAGTGGGTCTTAATAACAACCTTCTTCCCCTGAGCCGCCAGCCTCTTGGCCTTCCTTATCTTCTCCAAAAGCTTGCGGTGCTCCGGTTTAAGCCCCCTCTTCAAGCTCCTCCTCTGCCTAGCCGGCAGTAGCTTTATGAACTCGTCCATGGGCATGTTGAGGAGCTCCTCCAACGTCTTGCCCCTGTACCTAAACGTCGCCCACTCCTCAGGCGGGATCACCGCCGGCGTAATCCACCCCTGCTTCCCCTTCTGCGCCTCCTGCTCTTTCGAAGAGGACATCAACCCCCCAATAGAACCCCATTAAAAAACTTTCCCTCCCACAGCGGAATAGATAAAAATCAAGAAAAAAATATATTACGGGCTAGTACAGGATGAGCGTGGGGCAATAACGCTTAGTTATTTGATGGTTATGAGACCGCTCTTGTTTATATTGGCGGTTGCCGTGTTGTTGCTTGCGGCGCCGCAGGTTGTGTACGACTTCGGCGGCGTGGTTGTGAACAAGACTTGCTACCTTGTTAAAACTAAGGATGTGCCAACCGTGGCAAAGTCAGTGGCCCGCGTGGAGGTGGACAAGGCCGCTAAGATGTTGCCGTCGGCCAGGGCGTTTGTAGAAGGCTTGAAGGAGTTGCCGGGAGTATACATCCGCGGCGACGAAATACTCGACGAGGGCGCCTTGAGACGCGCAAAGGAGTTGGGACATGACCAAGTCGATATAGCCATTGAGGTGTACATATTCGGCAACAAGTCGCTGGTAGACCACGTCTTGAGAAAGGCCAGCGGGCTGGATGTAGGGCTGACGGTCTTCTACATCAACGCCACAGCCCCCGAGTACCCCGGCCGGGAGAAGATGACTGAAATGGTCATAGAGTGGGCATTGAGGTACAGCAGAATATATGGGAATAGGAGCTACTTCCTGGGGTTTATGTTCGACGCGCCTCTAGTGGTGCTCATAGTTATAAACGCCACAGACGAAGAGGTCGACAAGGTGGCGGCCCAGATGAGGACAGTGGTGCCGTGTGAGTACCCAATGGTATACTTCGCGTCTAAGTTTTACTACTACCCGGCACGGGAGAGGTCTACAACAAGCGGCGCACTTGTTGTGGAGCAGTCGCCTTTAGAAGATTTTGCCGTGGGGAACAAGCCCACTGTGTCATTGGGGGAGCCCCCATCTAGCGGGGTGTCTGATGCCGAGGGCGCGCCCGCGGCGCTGTCGGCGGAGCGCCCAAGCGGCTCGGCGGGTAGCG
>FPIC01073600.1_pt1 | contig 13585 bp, 9 predicted proteins | sample 1504481 | NCBI WGS metagenome assembly FPIC01 (sample SAMEA4475357, study PRJEB15587) | soil metagenome | biome: Soil; feature: Field | place: India | collected 2015-03-11 | depth 0 m
CCTATTCAGTTGTCAAGATGACGAGGGCTTAAAGACCCTCAAAACCTGCCATAATGTTATAAACCATAACCGGCACCAAGTCAAGCAAAAAGGCATTAAAATATACCACATGAGGAATTTATTTCTGATATTTATACTTCTTCTAATTGCCTGCACCAAGAAGGAAGAGGCAAAGGCTCAAAAGCCAGTTCCTGAAGGAAGAGTGCCTTGTGAAGTAGTGAGGGTTGTAGATGGGGATACCTTTCACTGCCTTTTGGAGGGTAAGGAAGAAGTAAAGGTGAGGCTCATTGGTGTGGATACGCCAGAAAGTTCGGAAAATCAAAAAGCTGTAAGAGATGCTCAGAGGAGCGGAAGGGATGTAAGAGAAATAGTTCGTATGGGTAAAAAGTCAGCGGAATTTACAAAAAGCCTCCTACCAAAGGGTTCTACCGTATATTTAGAGTTTGACGTGCAAAAAACGGACAAATATGGAAGGCTTTTAGCCTATGTGTGGCTTTCCGATGGTCGCATGCTAAACGAACTGCTTGTGCGTGAAGGGTATGCTCAGGTCTATACTATTCCTCCCAACGTCAAATATCAGGAAAGATTTCTTGAAGCTCAAAGGAAGGCAAGGGAAGAGGGAAAAGGACTTTGGGGAGAGGGTGGTTTTTAATCTTTCTTTGAAAAGACGTAGTAGGCAAGAGGTAGCACAAGAAGAGTAAGAAGGGTAGAGGTAACTATTCCTCCTATTACCACCACCGCAAGTGGTTTTTGTACCTCTGAACCTATACCTTTGCTCAATAGCATTGGGACGAGCCCAAGGGAAGAAGCGGTGGCGGTAATCAGTATAGGTCTTAGCCTTTTAGAACATGCTTCGAAGATAGCCTTTTGTAGCTGTAGACCATCTTCAAGAAGGTTTCTTATGTAAGAGACGAGTACTACACCGTTCAAAGCGGCTATACCAAAGACAGCAATAAAGCCTACTGCGGACGGCACGGAAAGGTTATAGCCAGAAATATACAGAGAAAGAACACCACCTACAGTGGCAAAGGGTACATTGAGCATAACAAGTAGAGCATCCTTTAGCGAGCGGTAGTTAAGGTATAGCAGGATAAATATTAAACCTATGGCTAAAGGCACCGCTATCATAAGTTTTTTCATAGCTCTTTGTTGGTTTTCGAACTGACCGCCGAAGCTAATATAGTAGCCTTCTGGAAGTTTTACTTCCCTTTCTATCTTCCTTTTTACTTCTTCCACAAAACTACCAAGGTCCCTCCCTGAGAGGTTGCTCTGTACAAGAGCATATCTTATGCCGTTTTCTCTTCTTATCTTGTTAAAGCCTTCAGTTATCACAAGGTCCGCCACATCGGAAAGCGTAAGAGAAGAGCCTTCAGAAATATAAAGGGGCATGCTTTTAAGCTTTTCTATGTCTCTTTGAGAGGATTCTAACACTATTGGAAACAGAAGCTCACCTTTTTGAAGCTGTGCTACTTCTCTACCACCCATGTAGGTAGAAATAAGCTCTAAAAGTTGTGAAGTATCTATATGATATCTTTCCAAAACTTCCTTTTTGGGTATTATTCTGAGCTGGAGTTTGCCACTTTGAGCCTCTGTTTCCACATCAACCGCACCTTTTGTGCTTGCCACTATCTTTTCCACATGCTGAGCTATTTCATTTATTTTTCCAAGGTCATCTCCAAATATTTTTACTGCCAGCGTAGCCTTTACTCCAGAAAGTAGTTCATCTATTCTCATCTGTATGGGTTGTGTAAAACTAAATTCTACACCGGGAACTTTTTCTAATTCTTCTCTTAGCTTTTCTTCAAACTCTTGCCTGCTTTTGAAACTTTTCCACTCTTCCGCAGGTTTTAGGATTATAAAGGTTTCTATATAGCTCACATCTTCTGGCTCACCCACTTCAGCCCGTCCTATGTTAGAAAAAGTCCTTATTACTTCAGGATACTTTAGAGCGGTTTCTTCTACAATTTGAGCTACCCTTTTTGCCTCTTCTAAAGATACATTTGGGTCAAGGAAAGACTTAACAATCACAGCACCTTCTTCTAAAGGTGGTGCAAACTCTTTTCCAATTCTTGTAAGAAGAAACAGGGAGAAGACAAAGGAAAGAAGAGATAGACTAAGTATTACATACTTGAAAGAAAAAGCTCTTTCAAGAAGGGCAAGGTAGCTTTTTCTAAGAAGGGCAAAGATGCGAGTCTCTTCCTTTCCTTCTTTTAAAAACCAGAAAGATAAAACTGGCATAAAGACAAAAGCTACGAAAAGGGAAGAAAAAAGGGCTATTATGATGGTAAGAGCCAAGGGTTTGTAGTATTTTCCTTCTACCGATTCAAAAGTGAAGATAGGCAAGAAGACCACCGCTATGATGCTAACCGCAAAGATGAGGGGACGTGCTACTTCTTGCACAGAGTTTATAACCATGGAAAACTTGCTAACGTTAAGCCTTTCATTGAGATGTCTGTATATGTTTTCTACCACTACTACCGTCGCATCTGCGAAAAGACCTATACCTATGGCAAGACCTCCCATCGTCATCAGATTTGCGGACATGCCAAGCTCTTTAAGAACTGTAAAGGTAATAAGCAAGGTAAGAGGTACAGAAAGAGCTACCAGAAGGGCTACTCTTACGTTCCACAGATAAAGGGCTATAGCTATGGAAACCAACAGTATGCCTTCCAGCAAAGCCTTCTCTACTGTGGATAAGGCTTTTTGAGTCAGATAGGACTGGTCATAAAGTATTTGAATTTGTACACCTTCAGGTAAAAGCTTTTGAGCTTCTCTTAAAGCTTCTTTTAACCTGCTTATAAGTTCCATCGTGTTGGTGCCTACTCTTTTTAACACTATGTTTCCCTGTACCTCTTGTCCCATCAGAGTAAAAGCACCTCTTCTGTTTGGCATTTCTCCTTCTTCTACTTTTGCCACATCTCCCAAAAGGACTACAGACTTTTCTGTCTTCTTTAGAGGGACTTTTAAAAGGTCCTGCACGCTTGCATACCTACCAAGGGCTCTTACCACAAGGTCTCCTTCTGGAGTTTTTATAAAGCCACCACCTGCTACTCCTCCGTAGTTTTCAAGAGCCTTTATCACTTCTTGAGCGCTTATACCGTACTGAAGGAGTTTTTCTGGTTCTACCTTCACTATATAAGCCTTTTCGGGTCCCCATTCAGAGATTTCTTCCACGCCATCTACAGTTTTTATCAGAGGTCTTACTTTCCATCGCTGTAAAGTTTTCAAATCTTCAAGGCTGTAGCGTCCGGTGGTATCTACAAGGGCATAAAAAAGCACATTGCCAAGTCCTGATGTGTTTGGTCCCATACGAGGAGAAAAGCCTGCAGGCAAAAGTGCCTGTGCTTCAGAAAGTTTTTGAGAAACTTGACTTCGTGCAAAGTAAATGTCTGTATCATCTTTAAAAAAGACAGATACATAAGACAACCCGGGCAAACTTATACTTAAAACCTTTTCCACATTTTTTATGCCACCCATTACAGACTCTATAGGTTTTGTCACAAGGACTTCTGTTTCTTCCGCGGATAAACCTGGAGTTTCCGTGTATATGATTACCTGTACGGGTGTAGGGTCTGGAAAGGTATCTACAGGAAGCTTAAGAAAGCTGTAAATACCATAGATTACGGTAGCCAGCAGGAAGAGGAGTACAATAAGCCTGTTTGTAAGAATAAACCTTATCATCTTTCCGCCTGAGCCTTCAAAAAGATGGTTCCACTTACGGCTACCTCTTGACCTTCCTTTAAGCCTTCCACCAGCACAAGACCGTCCTTTTCTATTAGTGCCTTTACTGGATATACCTTAAAGCCTTCCTTATCCTTTACAAAAACCACTTCTCTCCCTTTTACCTTCTGAAGAGCCTGTACAGGCAACCATACACCTCTGTATTTTCCAAAGGAAAAGACCGCTCTTGTTTTCAATCCAGCTTTTAGTGGAGCACGTAAGGAAAGCCTTACTACTTGTTTTCCTGTTTGTGGGTCAAGCTGGGGTGAAACCCAGTCTATCTTTGCAGAATATCTATTGCCTTCAAATTCTATAAAAACAGCCTTTACGTCTTTTACTGAAAAGGTAGGGTCTGTATAGGCATACGCCCACAGCTTTGAAGTATCTTGAAGTTTGAAGAGAGGTTTCTGAAGGTCTACAGAAGAGCCTGAAGCAACTTTTTGTTCGAGCACTATACCTTCTATAGGACTCCTTAAAAGTAGGTTGTTGCCTCTTACTTCACCGAAAGAGGTGAGGTTTTTCAACAGGGCTGAGTATTCAGACTTTGCCTTTTCATATTCTACCTTTGCGGAAAAATAGCGGGCGTAAGGTATTACTTCTTCCTTATAAAGAAGTTCTTCTCTTTTAAGGTTTTCTTCCGCGGTCTTGAGCCTCACTTGAGCCATCCTTATTTGAGCGTTAAGCTCCGCAAGACGTGGAGAAAAAACCTCCGCTAAAAGCTGACCTCTCTTGACGAAACTTCCTTCTTTTACGTAGAGCTTTTTTACAATACCTTCAAGAGGAGAATAAACTTCATAAGTAGCGCTTTTATCCCACTCAAGCACAGCAGGAAAGGAGACTTCCTTAGCTTCCTCTGTGAGCCTTACTTTTTGAACCCTTATACCAAGCGTTTCCATGGTTTTTGTATCTACTTTTATCACCTGAGCCTGAAGAAGAAGGGGAATAAAAAGCAGTAGGAATATCATGGCAAGCCTCCAAGCTCTACATACTTAGCCTTCTCTTCGTGAGCCATAAGTAGAAGTTCAAGCCGTTTTTTTAAAAGTTCCTGATAGCTCTGTCTTGTAAGATATAGCTCTGGCAGAGTGATAACGCGCAGGCGATAACTTTTAAGAGCCAGCTCAAGCTCTTGTTTTGCTTCGGGAAGTAGCTCCGTGTCTATCTTATCCAGCTGTTTTTTTATCTCTTCAAGTTTTAATTTAATAGCTTTGACTTCATACTCAAGCCTTCTTAGGTAGTTTTCCTTTTCCGCCATAAGTACTTCCCTTTTTGAAAGAAGGTTCAAAACTTCCCCCTGTCTTTTATAAAAGAAGGGAAGAGTTGAGCTTATACCCACCCTTAAGCCATATTCTCTATCCGCTACTTTTTCAGCTACAAGACTGACAGAGACCTGAGGCATGGAAAGAGCCTTCTCTATTTGAAGCTCCTTCCCTATAGCCTTATTGATTTCTTCATAATAGGATAAAAACGGTGTTTCCTTTAGTTCCTTAAGATGTGGTATCTGAAAACTTCCTTCCACATCCTTTATGTCCTTTCCTACAAGGCTTGAAAGTTCTTTAAGACTCGCCTCATACTCCGCCTTTGCAAGTTCAAAAGAAGATACCGCCATCTGATATTCCCTTTTAGCTTTCAAGAATTCAAGCTTAGAAGCTTCGCCTAAGCGGTAGCTCCTTTCCACAAAGTTAAAAAGTTCCTTTTGAAAATTCAATGCCTCTTTGCTAAGTTCAAGGAGTTCTTTCTTGTACAAAGCCCTGTAAAAAAGCCTGTATATCTCAGCTATTAACTGCCTTTTTTGTGCTTCAAAGCGGTATTTGAAAGCTTTTTCTTCCGCTCTGTATAGGCTGTCCGCCTTCTTTAAAATTCCATACAAAGGTAAAGGTTGGTTATAGCCTATGTGATATAGAGGGCTTTTCGTGTAGCTCTCCTTTGAAGTGCCAAAGTTTCCAAACTCTACAGAAAGCTCAGGGTTTAGGTTTGAACGGTAAGAAAGCCTTTTACCTTCTATGAGAAGCCTTTCCGCCTGCAAGGCTTTCAAAGTAGGACTATTTTCAACTGCAAAAGACAAAACTTCCTCAAGGGTTTCCGAAAAGCCAAGACTAAAAAGAAAAAGAAGACAACAAACTACCTTTCTTCCAGCCATGGTCTTATCATGTGGTCATAGACTATAGCACCTCCCAAGGAACCTTGTAAGAAGAGAGCCAACACACCAAGTAAAAGACCTACTGTATATATATCCCTTGCTTTGCTGAATTTTTTAAAGGAGAGCCTAAGTCCCGCCAGAATTATAAAGTATAAGGCTAAGAAAAGACCAAGTCCTTCATGGAGAGGAAAAACATGTATCTGGTGTAGCTTGTCCTCTATTGGATTATGAGCCAGCACACCACTTATGAAAGATAGCACCACAGAAGAACTTGCAAGCAGGCTAAGAAGAAGATGAAGTCCATCAGGCTCACGTTTTGAATATCTGTAATAAAGGTCCAACACAAGAAGAGCAAAAGGCAGAGCTATACCAAAATGTACTAAAGGTGGATGAAGTTTAAGAAGTTCCATGCTTTAAATTCTAACATAGAAACCTTAATGAAAGATTAACAGAAAAGCAACCTTATAAATCTCTCCTTCTTTAACTTCTTTGCTTTCAAGCCTCCAATTCATAAGGTTACATAACCTCTTTGCCACATAAAGACCCACGCCACCCTTTCCACCCTGCAGAGGTTTTTCAGAAGGATTTTCTACATAAAGAACTCCCCCCTTCAAAGATACATAAACTTCTCCTGTGCCATGCCTGAAGGCATTATCTATTAGTACTTCAAAAAGCTCTCGTGCTACCTGAAGGTCGCAGTCCGCAAAGGTATCTTCCAGCTCCAACTTTAGCTTTTCCTTAGGATACAGCTTGAGGACTTCCAGAAGAACACTCTTTATATTGCAAGGCTGTAGTTCCAGTTTTCTTTGACCTGCCTGCACTTTTGCAAGGCTCAAAAAAAGCTCAGCCTTTTTACTGAGATGAAGAAGCTCCTCTTGTAGCTCTTCAACCAATTCAGGTTTTGTAAAGGCTTTTAGCTTTTCCAGTTTCAACATAAGTCTTGTGAGCGGTGTTTTTACCGAATGGCTTAAAGATAGAAGTAGCTCTGCTTGTTCTCTGTAAAGCTCTCTTAACTCTTCTACTTTTTGCTTTAAAGCTTGAGCTATCGGTTTTATCTCCTTATAAAGTTCTATCTCCCCACCTTCTAACGCTTGATTTACTGCACTTTCGAAGGAAGAAGAAACCTTTTTTGTGTAAATTAGAGCAAAGACAAAAAGTACAAAGCTTTGAAGGAGCCAGTAGCTGACAAGCACATATCTGAGAAGCACTAACAGTTCAAGCTCTTGAGATATATCTATGCCATACTGAAGATATAAGTTGTGAGAAGTCTTTAGAGTAATAATTCTGTAAGTTTTACCTTCTTTAGTATAATTCACAATGCCTTCCTTTTGATTAAAAGGTGGTATAAGCTCTAAATTGTTTGTTTCTAGAATAAGCCCTTGAGGGTTCCTAAGCACAAAAAGGTGAGGCTCTAAACCTTCCTTTTCTTCCAAATAGTATTTTTCAAACTTCGTAGCATCCTCAGAAAGATGTTTATCTACAGCAAGATAAAGAAGCTTTTCTGTAGTGAAATATATAAACAAAAAGAAAAGACCAGAAAGAAGAGTCAAAAGGAAGGTAAAAAGGAAAAGTTCTCTTTTTAAAGAATTCATCCTACCTTATAGCCCAGCCCTTTCTGAGACCTTATTATGTCTTTACCGAGCTTTTTCCTTAGCCTGCTTATGAGCACCTCCACCACATTGCCGGAAGCTTCCAAGCTCTGAAGAGCCTTTTCTAAAAGTTCTTCTCTTGATACAAATCTACCTCTATTTAAGAAAAGATACCTAAGAAGCCTTAGCTCTCCCGCGGTAAGCTCTACAGGTTTGCCTTCACAGAACACTTTTGAACTTTCCAAATCCAACAGGACACCATCTACTTCTATTTTGGAGCTTTCAAGCCCTTTATACCTTCGCAAAACTGCGTATATCCTTGCCAGAAGCTCCTTAAAGTGAAAAGGTTTTGTAATATAGTCATCCGCTCCAAGACTTAGGCAATCTACTTTTCTGTCCGTATCATCGACCACTGTGAGCATAATGACAGGTGTCTTTATACCTTCCTGCCTTATCCTCTTTAACACCTCCAGCCCCGTCAAAGATGGAAGAAAATAGTCAATAAGAATAAGCTCATATTCCTCTGTCAGAGCCTTATCAAGCCCCCTTTTTCCATCAAGAGCAAGGCTTACAACAAAGCCTTCTTCTTCCAAAAGTTCCTTAAGCGTCCTTGCAAGCTCCTTATCGTCCTCTATTAGAAGAAGTTTCATTCCACAGCTTTTTTCATCAGTTGCCACTTCAAGTTATAAAGCTCTTTTTTCATCTGTTCTTTTACAGCCTTTTTACATTCCCTTGCTTGTTGGAAACTGTCAGCTCTTTCCACACAATCTTTCTCTTTTGTTAAATACCTTTGCTTGAGGTCAATAATTTCCGACTCTACTCTTTTGCATTCCGCCCAGTTGCTTTCACACCAAAAACGTACCTTTTCCTTATCCTGTTGAGAAAAAGCCAAAAAAGGCAGAAGAAGAATCAACCACCACATTCATCTTCCTTTTCTATCTTTACCGCATTCAATGTGGTGTTTGTTGAAGGGTCGCTTGATGTCTTAACTTCTACGCACATGTTTGTCTGTATGTAGCTCATGCAAGCAGCTCCTTGCAATTCTTGATTGTTGAACTCACAGCTTGTATTCTGGTTTACGCTTACTGTATAAGTATTTCCACGCCAGCTTATAGTAAAGCTGTTATTTTGCGTATTTACAGATTGGACAGTTCCGTACAGCTTGTAGTAGGAGTATTGAGAAAGTTCTGAAGGTGTTAGAGGTTTCATCTTCACTTCATAAACTTCCCACGGGTTTTTGCTCGTATTTACTTCAAACTCCTTTAGGACAAAATCCACTGCCATCTTACCCATAGCAAAAGGTTGCACTATACCGTTGAAACGTATATAACACTGATTCTGCGTAGGACACTGCACTGTATTAGGTTTGTTTGGCTTTTCATCCATAGGTGCAAAGACAGCCTGATGGTTTTGTCCCTGCGGGTCTGTTATAGTTAGGTTTTTGTCAAGTACTACTTCAAGCCTGTTGTAGGTACCTTGAGGCACATTTGTAGTGTTTATGTAATGAAGTACTCCGTTCAGTTTGGCAAGGTCTATGCTAAGCCCTTGCGAGTTTAAATAAAGCCTGACCTTTTGCTGACATTGATTGTCTGAACAAAGATTTACCTCATAGACCTTTACCACCACCGAACTGTATCCAGACATATCGTCAGTAAAATAAAGGCTCACAGGCTGTGAAGAAGAAGCACCACCTCCACCACCTCCTCCACAAGCGGAAAGAAGTACAAGACTTGCTAATAACAAACCTTTTTTCTTCATAGCCTCACCTCCATTAGCTTTTAATTACATTTTATCATGCATACCCTTTCTGTATTTTTGCATCAGCTCCCACATTTCCTTCTGCTTTTTCACCTTGAGGTTTGCCATACATTCCTTCATAGACCAGTAATCCTTTGCCTTTTCTACACATTCTCTTTCCTTTTGAAGGTATCTTTCCCTGATTTTCAACATTTCCAGTTTAAACTGCTGGCAGGTTTGCCAGTTTGAAATACACATCTGCTCGTGGTGAAACCTTTCATGTTCGTGCGGGTCTGAAAAGCCCAAGCTTGCAAGAGCAAACAGTCCAGCCACAATCCACTTTTTCATGATGCCACCTCCTTAAGTATTAAAGGTAGCACAGGAAGATGAATAAAAGATTAATTTTCCGCAAGTTTTACAAGACCTCTTACTATGTCCTCACTGAAGACTTTGAAAGTAGAATGCATCTGTATAAGCCTTTCGAGCAATAAGGTGTTAAGCCTTAGCTCCTTACCTTCCACTTTGAAAAGGTCAAACCTTTCTGCAAAGGTATCTATCTGGTCGTAGTAGCCCGGATTTTTATAAAGGTAAAACACTTCAGGGAAGTATCTGGAAAGGGTTAATATGACCTTTTCAACATCAACAGGTTTATGGTTTATATGCAGGTCAATAAACCCCTTTTCTTCTTTTAAAGCCACCCTGTTGCCTTTCTCCTCAAGAAGCATTAAAGAAGCCATTATGATGGCTATGAGCGTGGTAAGGTCAATCTCTTGGAAATTATCTCCAAGTAAGTCTTTCTTGCCTGAAAAGCTTAGCTTGCCTTCTTTGTCAAAAAAGTATATATGGTTAAGCCCCTCTGTAAAGCTCTCGTAATGGGCATCTTCCACATGGGCGTATCTCTTCCCCGTCTTACCAAAGACGCTAAAGCTCTTATCTGAAAGCAGGAAGGTGTTGTAAGCTCCGTGTTCAACCTTTACATACTCACCCTCATAGGCTCCGTTTGAAAGCACTTCCAGTTCCTCGGTAAAATAAACAATTTCTCCCCTTTTTACAGCTACACATCCTTCGTAATCAGAAAGCACCTTTATACCTTCAGCAAAAGCCTTCTGATATAGCATCTCGCCTTCCTTAGTGAGCTTATACAGGAAATTGCCGGCTATTACAAAAAGATGGTCTCCCAAAAGGTCTAAAGATTTCACGGGTTTGTCAAGAAGGTCTGAGATGGAAAGCCTTTTTATCTCAGCCTCCACACACCTCTCCGCAGGAACCCTGTAAATACCTTCAGGGGTGGCAAAATAAACCTCCCTAAGATTGCTCGTAATATCTATTATCTCGGCTCCTGCATCAATTTCTACCTTGCTACCATTCCTCCTATCAATTCTGAAGAGCTTAGAGCCCCCTGCACCCACAAGATAAAACCTTGTGTTTACAAGCTTTTTGGGTGTATCTGAAAGCTTTTCTGACTGCCATACCACAACAGCTTCAGCCCTTTCAAGAAGGTCTTTTTTTGAAAAGCCTTCAATCCTGTAATTTCTTGCCATATAGACCCTATCGCCGTCGCAGTATAACTCCATAGTATTCACCTCCTACTCTTAGATTATAAACCTTGAATAAATCAGACCTGTCAGGAGAAAACTTCTTATATTAAAATATTGACCCATTTACCCTTTTGAGAGGTGGAAAGATGGAGCTTTTAGAGTATGACTCCTGCGGTGTAGGCTTCGTATGCCATATAAAAGGAGAGAAGAGCCACCAGATAGTCAGGTGGGGCATAGAGGCGGTTAAGAACCTCACACACCGTGGTGCTGTAGGTGGCGATGGAAAAACGGGAGACGGTGCGGGCGTGCTGATAGAGATTCCGAGAAAGTTCTTTGCCGAGTATATACAGGAGGCGATGCTTGACATATCGGATATATCAAACCTTGCGGTGGGTGCAGTCTTCCTTTATGAAGAGGTAAGACCTCAGATTGAGGAACACATAAGAAGGTCCCCCTTTTCCTTGGTGGGCTGGAGGGAGGTGCCAGTAGACAAATCCGCCGTGGGTGAGTCCGCTCTAAGGGTTATGCCCAAGATATTCCATCTTCTTCTTGATGCAGGTAAGGTGGAAGAGGAAAGAAGAGAGTTAGAGCTTTACCTGCTCAGAAGACGGATAGAAACGGACAGGAAGATAAAGGATAAGGTATATTTTGCCTCTTTATCTTCAAGGACCCTCGTCTATAAGGGCATGCTTGTGGCTCCACAGCTTGACATTTTCTATCCAGACCTGAGAAGGGAAAGCATAGAGTCCTCCTTCTGCCTCTTTCATCAGCGGTATTCTACAAACACCTTCCCCAACTGGAAATTAGCTCAGCCCTTCAGATATTTAGCTCACAATGGAGAGATAAATACCATACTCGGAAACAGGAACTGGATGCTTGCCCTTCAGAACGAGCTGGAACATGAGCTTTTTGGAGAAAACATAAAGCTTATAAGACCTTTAGTCTCTTACGAGGAGAGCGATTCGGCTTCTTTAGACAGGGTTTTTGAGCTTCTGGTACTTGTGGGCTACAGCCCTGAGCATGCCATAAACATGCTCATACCGCCCGCCTGGGAGGGTGTGCCCTGGCTTTCAAAGGAGGTGAAGGAGTTTTTTGAATACCAGTCGCTTCTCATGAAGCCCTGGGATGGTCCTGCCAGCATAGCCTTCACGGATGGTTTAAAGATAGGAGCCCACCTTGACAGGAACGGTCTCAGACCTGCCAGATATGTGCTGACAGAGGACGGCATTCTGGTACTTGGCTCTGAGGTGGGCATGGTGGATTTGGGTGAAAGGAGGATAATAGAAAAGGGAAGGCTTGGACCCGGAGACACGCTCCTTGTAGAGCTAAAAGAGGGCAGGATAAAGAAGACAGAGGAGATACTCAAAGAGCTTTCAGGCAGGAAGCCTTACGGAGAGTGGCTTGACAGGCATTTGGTGAGGCTTACAAACATAATAAAAGACTATACGATTCCTGAGCCTCCCGAGGACCCGGACAGGATAAGAAAACTCATAGCCTTTGGCTACACGCAGGAGGAGATAAAGCATGTGCTTGCCCCCATGGCAGAGGAAGGCAAAGAAATTACCTTCTCCATGGGCGATGACACACCCATACCTCCCCTCTCCGAAAAGCCTGTTTTGCTTTTTAGATACTTCAAGCAACGTTTTGCTCAGGTAACAAACCCGCCCATAGACCCCATAAGAGAAAAGGCGGTTATGTCCCTGAGGATGAACCTCGGGCATAAAAGGAATTTTCTAAAAGAAGAGGAAGAGCATGCCAGAAGGCTTCAGATAGACAGCCCTATACTGCTTCCCTACCAGTTTCAAGCCCTCATGGAACAGCCCCACTTTAAGGTAGCCTGGGTGCCCATGACCTATCCAAAGGAAAGAAGCTACTGCGTGGTGGAGCTTCAGGACCTGGCGGGTGAAAGGAGGATAACAGATATCCTGTACGATGCCATGTATGAGGGCATTACCATATGCGACCTGAGGCTTGGTGTGGAGATAGTCTGCAGGCGGGTGGAGGAGGCTATCAAAGAGGGTGCCCAGATTATAGTTCTGTCCGACAGGAACATATCTAAATACAGGCTTGCGGTGCCAAGCCTTCTGGCTGTCTCCGCCGTCTTTAAGTGGCTTTCAGAAAGGGGGCTTTCCACAAAGGTTTCCATAGTTGTAGAAACTGGCGAGGCAAGGGATACCCACCACATGGCATGCCTTATAGGTTATGGAGCCTCCGCCGTTTATCCATACCTCATGTATGAGCTTATATACGAGCTTTGCCAAAAGGGTGAGATAAAGGTTTCTTACGAGCAGGCGGTTTTTAACTATAAGAAGGCTTTGGAAGATGGTCTTTTGAAAATCATGTCCAAGATGGGCATATCAACGTTAAGCTCCTATCAGGGTGCAAGAATATTTGACACAGTGTGTTTAAATAAGGACTTTGTTGAAGAATACTTTCCCGGCACGCCGGCCACCCTTGAGTCTGACGGCATTTTTGAAATTCAGGAGAGCCTTCTTGCAAGGCACGATGCGGGCTTTGAAAGTCAGAAGCCAGAGCTGGATTATGGCGGTGATATGAAGTTCCGCAAGGGTGGTCAGTGGCATGCATGGTCTCCTTTTGTGGTCAGGGCTCTGCACAGGTTCTTGGAAACAAAAGACTATCAGGACTATAAGGAGTTTTCTAAGATTGCCAACGAGGAGCATCCGACCTTCATAAGGCATCTTTTGGATTACAAAAAAGCGGAAGAGCCCGTGCCCCTTGAGGAAGTGGAGCCTGTTGAGAACATTCTCAAGAGGTTCGTCACGGGTGGTATGTCTCTGGGAGCCTTGTCTCCAGAAGCCCATGAGGTTATCGCAGAAGCCTGCAACAGGCTTGGTATGAAGAGC
>FPIC01044867.1_pt1 | contig 13406 bp, 12 predicted proteins | sample 1504481 | NCBI WGS metagenome assembly FPIC01 (sample SAMEA4475357, study PRJEB15587) | soil metagenome | biome: Soil; feature: Field | place: India | collected 2015-03-11 | depth 0 m
GCCTGGCCACCTAGTTTACCCTCGGTACCTACCTCGCGTGCCACACGGGTTACCTCCATCGAAAAGAGGTTAAGCTGTTTTACCATGCCATTTACCTCTTTAGCAATACGTAAAAACTCGCCTTTTAGCGGGTGGCCTTCAATTTCAAGAGGCATTTCCTGCGATAGGTTACCTTTTGCTACCGAGCCAATTACGTTTGCTATCTGTATGGTTGGATGGGCAAGGTCAGAAATAAGGGAGTTTACCGATCTTACACAGGTGTGCCAGTCTCCTTTTGCACCGGCCACATCTACACGTTGATTCAGTTTACCTTCGCGGCCTATGGTGTTGCCAGCCTTGGTAAACTCTTCTGTCATACGCTGGTTGGTATCTATAATCTCATTGAGAGCATCCAAAAATTTTCCAGGCATACCTACCTGATCTGTGGGGAAACGGACAGAAAAGTTTCCGTTTTTTACTTCCATGATGGTTTTCAGAAGCTCTGCATCATTCAAAACAGCAGATTCAATCGGTGGGTTTGAGGCAGTAGACGTCATAGAGTATAGTCTAAAACAATAGGATAAGTGAGTATTTTATTTTGATCTAACAGATCAGAAACTTCAATATAATAGATATAAAACTATAAAAAGCTGATAATCAGCATTATAAACATGCATAGCTAAATATAATTTTTCTTTTTATCAACAGGAAATGATGAATTAGTTAAGAAAATCAACGTATATACTGATTTTAAGTACAATTGGTTATATAACTTTTTAATGAACTTTAAATAAAAATTCCTGGCAATAAGGTGAAATTCATGCGTTTATAGTTTTGCGTATATAGCTTGCTACTTACAGTAAGTATATTGTTACTCATAAAAGGGCAGGATATAAGCAATGTGTGTAGTCTTGTAAAAAATCATACTGTATCTTCACGTATAAGAGAGTTGTTTTTGAACAAAGTACCTCTTGTTATGAGTTGTAGGAAGTGTTATAAAATTTTTGCCTGCTTTACCTTATAAAAGATAAGCCCAATAGATATGTTAAGAAGACCCCGCAGAAACCGTAAATCAGCTGTAGTTAGAAACCTGGTTGAAGAAACCACCCTGTCGGTACAGGACTTAATCTTTCCTGTATTTTTAATAGATGGGCAGAACAAAGCTATAGAGGTTCAATCAATGCCAGGTATTTACCGCTATAGTGCAGACCGGCTTATGGATGAGATCGCTGCCTGTCGCGACCTGGGTATAAAGACTTTTGATGTATTTCCTAATATAGCCGAAGAACTGAAAGACAAGTATGCTACCGAAAGCCTTAACCCTGACGGGCTTTACCTGCGTACCCTGCGCCAAATCCGCGAAAACTTTCCGGATGTATGTATTATGACTGATGTAGCTCTGGACCCTTATAGTTCTGACGGCCATGATGGTATTGTTGAAAACGGAGAAATCCTCAATGATGCTACGTTGGATGTACTTGGTAAAATGGCTGTAGCCCAGGCCCGGGCGGGCGCAGATATTATTGGCCCTTCTGATATGATGGATGGCCGTGTAGGCTTTATTCGCGAAGCGTTGGATGCAGAAGGTTTTACCAATGTTTCTATCATGTCGTATACGGCTAAGTATGCAAGCGGCTTTTATGGCCCTTTCCGTGATGCCCTGGACTCTGCCCCTAAATTTGGTGATAAAAAAACCTACCAGATGAATCCGGCAAATAAGCGTGAGGCCTTAATTGAAGCAGACCTGGATTATGCAGAAGGTGCTGATATATTAATGGTAAAGCCTGCTTTATCGTATCTGGACATTATACAGTTGCTTAATACTAATTATGACCTCCCAATAGCTGCCTATAACGTAAGTGGCGAATATGCCATGGTAAAAGCGGCTGCTCAGAAAGGCTGGCTGGATAATGACCGTATTATGACAGAAATGCTTTTGAGCATGAAGCGTGCCGGTGCAAAAATTATCCTTACTTATTTTGCAAAAGAATACGCGCAGTTAATAAAAAATCAATAATAGAGTTGTGGTTAGTCTATTTTAGGCATCAACCTGTATTGTTGTAATAGTGCAGAAAGCTGCCTGCGGAAGTTGATTTGCTGGCCGGAGTTAGGATAAGGCAGCAGGTATTTGTTTAATATAGTAAAGCCTGCTTCCTGTAAGGGTTGATAACAGGCTTCGTGTGTTGTGGCTGATATCAATACAACAGGCGTATCAACAGAAATCAAATGTTGTAAATGCTGTATTAAAACTGGTAGGTTGGCCTGCAGTGCTTTGCGGCGTGTGGTTTGAGTAGTGTTAGGCTGAGGGGTTTCGCTGGCATTGAGCAGGTAAAAGCCTTCTTCTTTAAAGCGATTTAAAAAATATGCTTTTTCTGCCCGTAATGCTTTGGTACTTTCGAAAACACCTACCTCTTCCGGAAAAAGAACCTTCATTAACTCCAGAAACATGCTGTCGCCACGCTTTACCTGCTCAAAGTAAAAAAAGCGATTTTGTTCTATAGGTTGAGGTTGTTCTGTAATGAATAATAATTTTATAGCAGCTGGCCGGTAAGGCTTACGGGCTTTCTCAAAAGGAGAGCCTTCTGTATACGAAACAAAGGGTGTCATCATCAAAAAGAGCATAAAGAAACCGGGCCCTGCTAAGGCCCGGTTTTTTAATCTTAAAATTATACTAAGGTTAGTCGTTTTCTGCGGTAGCCATTACATCTGTAAGCTTCATTACATCGGCTTTAATGCCATATTTACCTAATATACGGTTTGTAAAGCTCATCTTGCCATGAGGAACAAGCAATGTAAAGGTACCGTTGCGATGCTCAGCCAGTGTAGAAAAGAGCCTCCATTTGCCTATCATCTCCTGTTGCTCACTTTTTTCTTCCAGTACAATTTCAAAGTAGTGTTTACCTCCGTTCTTACGTGCGGTTAAGTCTGGAATAAATCCTTCGTCTGTTCCCTGGCGGGTTAACTGGGCGGGTTTTTCATATTCTCCAGTATCGGCTTTAATACCTTCAAAGCCCTTGTGCTCCAGATAATCTGCTACTGAAGAAACCATGTTCTCATAAGAAAGGGATTGTGACTGAATAGTGTTCATGGATATGTGGGGTTAAAACGTTAAAAAATTAAAATAAGAGAGGCAGTCATATCAAAATGATGTGCTCCTTTGCGTGGCAGCTATACCGAATGGTTGTAAGCCAAAAATAAGGTGCGGAACTATATTATAACGTAACAAACCCTAATGAGGTTCACATAGATACCGCGGAAGAGCTCATAGCAAAGCACGCTTTGGTTTACAAAAGCGTGCTTTGTTCCATTTATAGCGAGGTTAAGTAGAAGTTTTATCCATGCAAAACATTAGAAATATCTATATCATTAAGGTATTTGCTAAGGCAACGGTTAGTGTTATAGGTTTTAATATGCATTACTTCTACAAAGTCTTCCCACACTTCTACATAAAGGTTATCCAGCTGGTATAGGTGGATGGTCATCTCTTCATACTCTTTCGACATTAAATATGTGCCGTATGCATGGATATAAAGTGACTTAAGCTCGAGGGGTAATTTCTGAAAATCATTTCCTGTTGAAATCATGTTGTATTTGTAGCTCTGTAGAGCGATTGGGTTTATGTATATTAGTTTAATTAATGAGCTCTCTACTTCTGTTTAAAAGATAGACAAGCGAAATTTTTTACAGGTTTGAGCCTGTATTTATTTTGCCTTCCAAATTTTGTTACTTCCTCACTATAACATTACTATGGTTGGGAGTGGTAATTTTCATTTGGTTACTAGCAGAACGCCCTAAATAGCGGTTATTGGATAAAGGTGTACCTTTTTATTTATTAACAGTAAAAATAAACGGTTATGAAAGAAGCTGGTTTTGCACTCGAACAAGTAATGTTAGGCTTAATGAAATATATAACAACAAGATAATCAGATATATATAGTTTTGCGTGCATAGTGCATAGGCAGAGGTTTACTTTAAAGTGGTATACAACAGAAAAGTAAACAGAAAAAATTTTGATGACCTATGTAAGCAAGTGTAGAATGTGTAGTGCTACCTCAACAGAGTGTGGAAATTTCTACATATATATCCACATATTTTTATTGGCACAAAACAAGGCATCTGTCGCAAAGCGCTGAAAATCAACTTATTGGGTGTTTTGTGCGATTTTGGCACAGCTTTAGACTATAGGGTAAGCAGATTAAGCAATTGGCTTAATCATTTTTTAAACTAAGATTTTAAATTAAACTTAATTCTATTAAAGTTATGAAAAAGATCGTTCTGACATTGTCTGCTTCTATATTTATGTTTTTTGCGGCCCAGGCTCAAACTCAGCAAGCTCCTGTAGAAAGAAACACACAAACTGAAGTTCAAACTACAGAAACTACTGAAACTGCTATTTCTCCTGAAGTGCGCTCTAACAATGAAGAGCAACTACGTGATGTGCCTGCTGCTGTACGTGCCAGCTTTATGAACAGCGAACACAGTGACATGATGATTGAAGAAGTAGAATCAGAAGACAATAACTACATCCTTAAAGGTACAAAAGCTAACAAAGAAGTGAAGCTTGAGTACGATGCAAACGGACGTCTTGTATCGAAGGATAAAGAAGATGATGGTGATGATAATAAATAAAAAGCATTTAGTTAAAGTTTAGTATAGTATAAGTTTCTTCGTAATGGTCAAAGCTATACCGGATACGCCGGTGTAGCTTTTTTTATGTCAACAGGTATAGGTTTGCCCTGTTTTTGCGTATTAGTTTGGCAATCTCTTCTTATACTTGTAGAGAAATTAACTTTTTTAATAACAGGTGAGCGCTAATGAGCAAAATACTGGTAATAGATGATGACGCCACATTAGGCCTGATGCTCAAGAGCTTTCTGACGAAGCAGAACTATACAGTACAAACAGCGTCAAGTGCAAAACAAGGCTACAAATGTTATAAGGACAACACTTTTGACCTGGTGTTGATCGACTACCGCCTGCCCGACCAAACCGGACTAGAGTTTTTACAGACCCTTCGCGAAGAAGGTGCTACCACACCCGTTGTGTTGATGACCAGCTATACAGATATCCGTACAGCGGTTAAAGCTATAAAAATGGGTGCATTTGAGTACGTGGCCAAACCCTTAAATCCAGATGAGCTACTTCTTATTATCCGTAAAGCTTTGCAGCAGTCCGATGTTACAGCTGCACCACAGCAGGAGCAAAACAAAGGACGAGCCGATTTTTTGATTGGTGTTAGTGAAGAGGCAGTGCGTGTACACGAGTATATTATGCTGGTTGCCCCTACCAACATGTCAGTAATAGTAGAAGGAGAAAGCGGAACAGGAAAAGAAAATGCATCCAGGCTTATACATGAAAACAGCAAACGTAGCGATGGCCCCTTTGTAGCGCTGGACTGCGGAGCCTTATCTAAAGAGCTTGCTGCCAGCGAGCTTTTTGGCCATATCAAAGGAGCATTTACAGGCGCTACCAATGATAAAGAAGGTCAGTTTGAGCGGGCTAACGGTGGTACTCTGTTTCTGGACGAGGTGGGTAATCTCTCTTATGATATACAAGTACAGTTGCTTAGGGCTGTACAGGAGCGTACCATTCGTAGAGTTGGCGGAAACAAGGATATACACATTGATGTACGCCTGGTTACTGCTACAAATGAAGACTTGATTGTAGCGGTACGCAACGGTCAATTTCGTGAGGACCTATACCACAGGCTTAATGAGTTTAAGATCAACCTTAGCCCCTTGCGAAAAAGGAAAAAAGATATAGTGTTGTTTGCAGAGTTCTTTTTGAAGAAAGCTAATGCAGAGTTAGGCAAGTCAATTAAAGGTTACTCTGAAGAGGTTATGGCTGCTCTTTTAGGTTACTCATGGCCTGGTAACCTAAGGGAGTTTAAAAACATTGTGAAAAGGGCTGTCTTATTGTCTAAATCAGATATTATTAACCTTAACTGCCTGCCTGCCGAAATTGCCTACCACCAGGTACTGGAAGAAGAAGCCGCTACAGCAACGGCACAACTTGCTGCAGGGAGCCAAGTGCTTAAAACAAGTGCCGGGCCGGGAGAAAAGGAACTGATCATTACTACTCTGGAATCGGTGCGCTACAATAAATCCAAGGCTGCCAGGCTCCTTAATATTGATCGTAAAACTCTTTATAATAAATTAAAACAGTATAATATAACCATATAGTAATTTATTATTAGCTGGCTGTAGGCTGTGTGCCGGATAACAAAGGCTCATTGCCCAGTTCCTGGAGCATAGCCTGCGATTGTTGTATTACATATTGGACCCATGCAGGAGCTTCTTTACAAAAACCATCAGTTTTGGTTACACTTTCCAGCTTCCTGAGCATAGGTACAACACTGTTTACCTGGAAATGGCTAAAGCCATTGATCATTTTATGCGCCAGTGATCCTACTTGCGGCCAGTTTTGGCTATCAGTGGCTTGTTGCAGAAGTGCAAGGTTGTTTGTGGTTTCATGTATAAAGCTCTCAATGATCATTTTAAGGGTATCATCATCGCCCCGGGCAAACGTTGCAATATTATCCAGGCTGTATAGTTGTGTTGATGCAGCTATGCCAACAGGGGTTACCAAGGGCTCTTTCCAGGTAAAGTCATCATGCTCATCTGTTTTTTCAGGAACCAGTTCTATTATCTTAGCATATAGCTCAGCTTCTTTAAAAGGCTTACTAAGGCAGGCTGTCATGCCGGCATCCAGGTAGCTATTTATATCATCGCGTATTACATTGGCTGTTAAAGCTACAATGGGAACCTCTGCATTTAGGTTTGGCTTGTGGCGTATATAGTCTGCTACCTCCATACCTGATAATATTGGCATGTTGATGTCAAGAAAAATAATATCATACTTACGTGTTATTGCTTTTTCAATAGCCTCTTGTCCATCCTTAACCAGGTCTGCAGTTATGCCCCATGCTGCCACAATAGACCGGTATAGTGCCAGGTTATAGGTGTCATCATCTGCAAAAAGAACCTTAACAGTGGCTAGTTTCTGAAGATCAATTTCCTGTTGTATGTGTTTGGCTGGTACTTTATCGGTTTTATCATACGATAAGGTAAATGTAAATGCAGAGCCTTTACCAGGGCGGCTCTTTACAGATATCGTACCTCCCTGTAGCTCCAGAATCTTTTTACAGATAGAAAGCCCAAGTCCGGTGCCACCATACTTGCGAGCCGTAGAGTTATCGGCCTGGCTAAAATCTTCAAAAATAAGGCTTAGCTTATCCGGAGGTATGCCTATGCCAGTATCAATTACACTAATTTCCAAGCAGGCACTTTGGCTGTTTTCTTCCTTAGTGCGAACCTGTATAGTAACAGAACCTTCTTCTGTAAATTTAATAGCATTGTTTACCAGGTTAATAAGTACCTGCTTAAGGCGGTAAGCATCACCTAAAAGTAAATCGGGTATTTGCTCTGGAATATGGCATTGCATGTCTATTCCTTTTTCAGCTGCTTTTATACTTAAGGTCTGGCATACGCTTTCTATAGTATCTCTAAAACTAAAAGGCTCTACTTCTATAGATAGTTTTCCGGCCTCAATTTTTGATAGGTCTAAAATCTCATTTACCGTAGATAACAGAAACTCAGAAGAGTTGCGCACCGCATCTACATAAATAAGTTGCTTTTCGGTAAGAGGTTCTTTAGAAAGCCGCTCAGAAAAGCCAACAATTGCACCTAGTGGAGTGCGTATTTCGTGGCTCATGTTAGACAGGAAGTTCTGTTTTACCTGGGCTAGTTTTTCTGCTTTTGCCTGCGACTCTATTAGTTGTAACTTGTAGTAGTTACTTTTATTAATATCGTTAATAATAAAAAGAACAAACACCAGCGCTACGCCCGAGCTAGCCAATAATATGATAAGCAGTATCATGGTAGAATTACCCGCTACTTGCTTGGCATCGCTCTTTTTTAGTTCTGTAATAAACATTTCCTGCTGTTCCATTTCATTCAGCAGGCTAATAAGCTGGTTCTTGATAAGAAAGCTGCTCTCAATAAGCTCTGTTTCTTTGTCTACCAAAAGCTTTTGCTGTTGGATTTCTTTGGTGCTTAAATCGGCAAGTATTTTACGTACGCTGCCTAATACAACGCCAGGCTTTGCAGACTGGAGCGTATCAATAACTACGGTTGTGTCGGTTCTATAAGATACCTGGGGCTCTGCCGGTTCTATTTTAGCTGGTTCCTGCCTGTTTTTGCGCTTAAGGCGTCTTAAAAAACCGCCTTCTTTTTCTTCGGGCTTTGCAGCTGCGAAGGTAGAGGTGGTGTCGGGCACCATTTCCTGCCGTGTAGAAATTACTGTTGTAGAAGAAAGAACTGTTTTACCGGCTGCTGCAACCTTTTTCTCTAATTGTGCAATTTTGCGGATGGCTTCTGCAGACAGATCCTGGTTGTTTAACTTAAGCCTCACTTCCTGCAGCGAGTGCAATGTATCTCTTTTGTCCTGGATCAGTTTTTCTATCTTTAAAACAGAAGCATACTGGCTGCTATCTTGCGATGTAAGTATTTTTAAAGAATCAATCTGTATACCCAAGGTAGCCATATCCAGCAAATAGGTTTCCAGGGAGGCTTCGTTTTGGGTTAGGGTATATAAACGGAGGTTGTTTTCAGCAATAGTTACATCCTTAAGGATTTGGTTAAGGCATGCCAGCTTACGGTTAGGCCGGGTAAGGTCGTCTACAGACCCAAGCAGCTTATGAAAGCTGGTATAGGTTATATAACCGGTAAGGATTACAGCCATAATAACCAGGCTATATCCTAAAATAAGCTTGGCTTTGATGTATAAATTTTGTGACGCCTTTATTTTCATAGTACGGGATTGCATTAAAAGGCCTGTTAGTTTTCACCGGGGGGCCATCTAATTAACTGCGTAGGTATTTAGGCAACCGTGCTTCTTGAAAGAATGTCCGGGTTATACGAAGTTTGGAGAGCATTGGATTGCCAAAACAGCTAAAAGTAAATTTTATAGTTAAAAAACAATACTAATCAGCCAAAAGAATTAATACTTTAAAGCTATATAGAAAGTTATTGTATTTCAAAACAGGTAAAAATGATTCATGTAAGCCAAGCCATAAAACTGTCAATTACGGCTATATCTGCTTCAGCCCAGTCTAATTTATGTAGCTCATGAGGTGGTAGCCATACTACCTGCTGATGCTCCATAGGTACTATAGGCGCTCCATTATATGTACAAACATAAGGCAATAGGGTTAGTGGTTGTTTACCTGTTAAATAAGGAGCAGCTGGCAAGGCATGTATAGGGTGTATTGTTATATTTAATTCCTCTTTTATCTCTCTTATAAGGCCAGCTTCGGGGTGTTCGCCTTCTTCCAGTTTTCCACCCGGAAACTCCCACTTTAAGGGCAATCTCATGCGTTCGCTACGTTGAGCAGCCAATACCCGTTGCTGGTGCCATACTATAGCGCAGGTTACATAAAGCATATATGTGTTTTTAAAATTTTACCAAAGCAATGTATTTATAATTTTATATATTTATCGAACAATGCGGCGGTACTGTCGTTGTCTATTTTTAACCATCCCTTTACGTATGATGCGTTTCCTTTCTTTTAGTATATTAACTTCTGCATTTCTACTTCTATTTTCGGGATGCCAGTCTGAAGAAAAAACCGATAAAGAGCTTTGCGAATGTGTACAGTATAATGAAGGTGGCATGATTAATATGAAGCTTACTGATGAATGCATAGAAGCATTTAGAGTACGCTTTGGCGATGAGCTGATAGGCATGGAGGAATGGTTTGTGCGACATTGCCCTGCCCCGGACCTTATACAGCCCCATGATGGAGAGGTAATTACTACAAGTTACGAGTAATTATAATGATAATAAAAAAGGCTCGTTACAAACGAGCCTTTTTTATTTATTAGCGGTTAGTAACGGGCTGGTATTGTTTAGCCTCGTTAATATATTTACGAAGGTTCCTTATCCGGGTAGCCGGAGCCGGGTGAGTAGAAAGAAACTCAGGCGTAGAGCCCCCCCCTGCTTTCTGGCTCATTCTTTCCCAGAAAGGAATAGCCTCTTCTGGGTTGTAGCCTGCCATTTGCATAAAAATAACCCCCAGGCGATCTGCCTCTGATTCGTGCAGGCGGCTAAAAGGAAGCATTACACCTACCTGGCTACCTACACCATATGCCATTTGAAAAAGCTGCTGGGTTTCCTGTGGCCTGGATGAAAGTGCTGCCTGTAAACCTAAGCCTCCCAGTTGCGTAGCCAGGCCCTGGCTCATCCGCTCGTTACCATGGCGAGCTACTGCATGGGCTACTTCATGCCCCATTACTGTTGCCAGCCCATGCTCATTTTGAGTAATAGGTAATATTCCTGTGTACACAGCCACTTTCCCCCCTGGCATAGCCCAGGCATTAACAGAATTGTCATCAATCAGGTTAAACTCCCATTCAAAGTTTTCTAACTGATCGGCCATGTTATTCTGGCGCATATAGGCTTCTACAGCCCTTCGTATATTTTGGCCTACCTCATTTACTCTATTGGCTTCTGCGGTGCCGCGTACTACCCTGCTTTGGCTTAATGTTTCCCGATAACTAGAGGTACTTAGCGCCAGCATTTGAGAGGAGGGTAGTAGGTTTATCTGTCTTCTGCCAGTAAGTGGTACTTGCCTGCAGCTATATACAATCGCCATTAAGCATAAAACAGATAAAAATTTAGATATAAACGTAAGTCTTTTCATATGATACTTTATAAGCGTACAAATTTAACACAAACTAAACAGCTACCTTCTCCATAGAAGGTAGTGCTAGACTTTATATAAATTTAAACGGTTGCAAAAAACATATTGTTAGAACTTTTTTCAGTTACATTATTAACTAAATGCTTAAAGGTAATGTGTAGTTGCACTTTTTGAAATCTTGCTACCTGCGGGAGCCTTGTGCACTACCTAGCCACTGTGTTCGGAATCGTTGCATTTCGCGGGTCACCTGCAGGCCGGCATCTTCATAAAGCACTACTTCTAATTGGTTGGCTTCTGCAAAAGTAGCACTACTATTACCCGCCTGTCCATAACGAAGCCACTCAATACGTACTGGCTCTCCGGGCCGGCGGGTTTTCAGGTAATCCTGGTAAGCTTTTTCCGAAGTAATTGCAGTGCCATCCAGACGGGTTATGATATCGCCCCGCTCAAGGCCGGCCTTGTAGAGTGGAGTGTCTCTTAAAACAGGCGACTCGATTAGTAATCCGGCGGCAGAGTTACGCAGGCTTACCCTCCCCAGCGTAGCTGTACCAGCGTCTTTGTTACGAAGCAACATACCTGCGCGGGCCAGAAGCTCCTGGTAAGGTGCAGCCTGCTTGCCTAATATGTACTTATCAAAAAAACTGTTGGCAAACGTCTTATTAAGTGTTGTTTGTGCGAGTACAGCTCGCAAATCTTCCATGGTATAAGGCTTTTCGGCTCTGCCATGTATATGCCATAAATCGCGCATATATTGATCTAAGCTTAAATTCTTAAACTCAGTACGAAGCTTCAAATCGAGGGCCAGGGCAATTGCACTGCCAAAAGGATAATAAGAAATATAAGTGTTAGCACGGTTGTGAGGCTCTATTGAAGTGGCCGCATCTACAAAAGGTGCCTGTTGGCTCATTTCTACAGCATTAAACACAGTAAAGCCAGGGGAGTTAAGTACATAATTTAAGGTGCCACCCAGGCTGGCTGCGTATTCTCTAACACTTTTCTGGCCTGCACGCGCAAGTGCAAGGTCGCCATAATAGCTGGTAAAGCCTTCTGCCATCCAAAGCTCGCCAGACATGTTGGCTCTCTCAAAGTCGAAAGGTTCCAGGCTAAGGGGGCGCAGGCGTTCTACATTCCATGCATGAAAAAACTCATGCGATACAGTGCCCATGTTGCTGGCTGCTCCTGTGCTAAGCGGACGGGTAGACGTTACAATTGTAGAGTTACGGTGCTCCATACCATCTCCGGCTACTTCGGGTAAATAAGAGGCTATAAATGTATAGGTGCCAAAATCAAATTCTGGAAGCTCTCCGAAAATAGCTTGCTGTTCTTTAACTACCTGCATAATGCGCTGCATATAGTCGTCAGCTTCCTGGGCGGTGCCTTCATGCATCAGGGCCAGGCGTATGGTTTGGGTGCGGATGCGATCTTGTACCTGTTGCTCACGAAAAGTAAAGTTTCCTAATACAGTTGGGCTATCCATAAAGTACTGCATATCGGGCGCAGAAAATGTATTAGGCGCTTGCTCTGGCTTAAGCTGGGTTGCTACCTGCCAGCTTTTGTTTTGTGGTATCTGGAAGCTAACCAGCACAGGCCTGTTTTCCAGCCCTCGTGCCCACATAAAAGTTGCAGGTATATTAAAATGGGCATATCGATCTGTAATACCTGTATAGGTGCCATCGGCCCTATCGCCAAATAGTGTATAACGTATAGTTACAGTGCCATCGTGCTGGGGCACATGCCACTCGTAAGGGTTAGGCCGGTTTACCTGCAGCCTGCGCCCCTGGCTATCGGTCGCTTCCAGGTTATATACATGTTTAGCAAATTCGTGCAGGGCATAGCGCCCGGGCGATGAACGGCTCATAATAGCCTGCAGAGGCTGCTGCCCAAGGTCTGTAAATGTGGCAGTAATCAGCGCCTCGTGGTGTACTGCATTATCCAGGTTTACTGCATAGCGTACGGCTTGCTGTGCCAGGCACCAGTGGGTTACAGTAAAAAGGCATAGCAATAAAAAAAGTTTATAACCAATGCGTGAAGAAGAAAACATATAGCTTGCTTTGTGTTCAGGATATTTTTAAAATCTTAAGTTATACTTTTTTGAGAAGCCGCCCAAATGAAAAATACTTAGGGTATATTTGCAAAAGGTTGGTTTATAATAAAACAAAGCCTTTTCTATCAAAACAAAACTACCTTTTTAAGTGAAATATAGATTGTTAACATCCGAGGAGCTTGCTTCACTGGAAAAAGAATTTATTAATTTTTTAGTATCTAACACCATTACCGCAGAAGATTGGGTACACATCAAATCAAATGAGAAGGAGCGTGCTGCACAGCTCATTGAAATTTTTAGTGATATGGTGCTTGAAAGGAGCCTTCAGAAAATTGAGTATGTAGAAAACAAGACCGCTCACGAGGTGCATATTTTCTACTACGGTCCGGAAGAGTGTGTGCTTGTAGGGCTTAAAATAGATCCAACGCTGCCTGTAGATTTAACAGAGGCAGATGCGTATTCTAAAATCTCTATTTTGCTGGAGCAGACAGAGACTGCTCCTGTGAAAGTTTTTACTACTAAAAAAGGTTACCTCAAAAGCCGTGAAGAAGATTTGTTTGCTCAACTGGAATCCGGAGGTCTTATTACAAACGACAGGCATTACAAATTGCTACAATCTTTAATTGTACAGTAACATATTACGGTTTAAAAGCTATTTAAAATACAGAGAGCCTGGCTATA
>FPIC01049351.1_pt1 | contig 13352 bp, 11 predicted proteins | sample 1504481 | NCBI WGS metagenome assembly FPIC01 (sample SAMEA4475357, study PRJEB15587) | soil metagenome | biome: Soil; feature: Field | place: India | collected 2015-03-11 | depth 0 m
CGCGACCAGACCTTTATGTTTGCCATTGGCGAGCTTACCCTGCAGGAGTACTTTGCACAACTTTATGCCCATACCGATGTAAAAGCGGAACCTGCTTCTGGAGGCCGCCTTATGAACGGGCACTTTGCTACCCGCATGCTCGATGAGCAAGGTAAATGGAAAGACCTTACCCAAAGCAAAAATTCAAGCTCAGACATCTCTCCTACCGGGGGGCAAATGCCTCGTTTGCTGGGTATGGCCTATGCCTCAAAATTATACCGTCAGAATAAGGATCTTCACCAGTATACCACTTTTTCCAATAAAGGAAACGAGGTAGCTTTTGGTACGATAGGCAATGCCTCCACCTCAGAAGGCATGTTTTACGAGGCCATTAATGCTGCAGGTGTACTGCAGGTGCCAATGCTAATGTCTGTCTGGGATGATGAATACGGCATTTCCGTTCCTAAAGAGTATCATACTACCAAGGGCGATATTTCTAAAGTGCTGGCTGGTTTTCAGCGCACCGAAGAAGAGCCTGGCTTTGAGATTTATAAAGTTAGAGGCTGGGATTACGAAGCCCTTTGCGATACCTACGCGCAGGCAGAGCAGGTTTGCCGCAATGAGCATGTCCCTTGCCTGGTGCATGTAGTAGAAATGACACAGCCACAGGGCCACTCCACCTCTGGCTCGCATGAGCGTTATAAAACCAAAGAGCGCCTGGCCTGGGAAGAAGAGTTTGACTGTATTGTGAAGATGAAAGAGTGGATTCTTGACAATCAGTTGGCTGATGCATCTGAACTTGAGCAAATAGAAGAAGATGCCAAAGAAGTAGCTAAAAAAGCACGCAGCGAAGCCTGGAATGCCTTTGTAAACTCAATGAAGGATGACCACCAGCAGGCTATAGCCCTTTTAACCGAAGCCGCTTCTGAAAGTAGCCATAGCGAGCAGATCCAGAAAATACAGGAAAGCCTGGCTGCCACCATGAACCCTATTCGTAGTGATGCTATAAAAGCTGTTAAAAAAGCACTTCGCCTTCTGCGCGATGAGCCCCAATCTATTTCACGTCAGCAGTTAATAAACTGGGTAACCCGTGTAAGCGAAGAAAATGCAGACCGATACAACTCTCACCTCATGAGCCAGTCTGATGAGGCTGCAACGCTTGTAGATGGTGTTGAAGTTGAATATACAGAAGAGAGCCCCATGGTAGATGGCCGCGAAATTCTGGGTGCTTGCTTTGATGCCATGTTTAGCAGAGACCCTCGTGTATTTGCTTTTGGTGAAGATGTGGGCCGTATAGGTGATGTAAACCAGGCATTTGCCGGTATGCAGCAAAAATACAGCGAACTACGTGTAACCGATACCGGTATACGCGAATGTACTATTATTGGCCAGGGCATTGGTGCAGCCTTAAGAGGTTTACGCCCTATTGCAGAAATTCAATACCTGGATTACTTATTATATGCCATCCAGATTCTGTCTGATGACCTGGCTTCTTTACAATACCGCACTAAAGGAGGCCAGAAAGCCCCCCTCATTATCCGTACCCGTGGCCACCGCCTGGAGGGTGTATGGCACTCTGGTTCACCAATAGGCATGATCCTGCACAGCTTAAGAGGCATACATGTGCTTACACCACGTAATATGACCCAGGCAGCAGGTTTTTACAATACTGTACTTAAGACGGATGAACCTGCACTGGTAATAGAGCCCTTGAATGGCTACCGTTTAAAGGAAAAAATGCCTGCCAATATAGGCGAATACTGCCTGCCCTTAGGCCAGCCAGAGGTATTGCGCCAAGGTACTGACCTAACTGTAGTTACCTATGGCTCTATGTGCAGAATTGTAATGGATGCCGCTCAGCAACTGGAAGAGTTTGGAATTAGTGTAGAAGTAATAGATGTACAAAGCCTTCTGCCTTTTGACCTGCACCATTCTATTGTAGAGTCGCTCAAGAAAACAAACCGAGTGATTTTTGCTGATGAAGATGTGCCTGGAGGAGCTTCTGCCTATATGATGCAGCAAGTACTTGAAGAACAAGGTGGCTACCGTTACCTGGATTCTGCCCCGCGCACCCTGGCTGCCAAAGCTCATCGCCCTGCTTACTCTTCTGATGGCGACTATTTCTCTAAGCCTTCAGCAGAAGATGTATTTGACCTGGCGTATGCCCTTATGCACGAAGCCGACCCACATACATATCCTGAAATCTACTAAGATTATTCTTTAACATATAAAAGAGCCTGTCTGTAAAAACGGACAGGCTCTTTTTATTAGCTAGCAATAAAGCTTAATTTTAAATATTCTTCTTTTTGCGACCCAGCTTTTTATGTGCCCTTGTAAAATGACCTGCCGTAACTGCTCCTGCAATAGAAAGCTCCCCGGCCAGCACTACAGCAGCGCATACTTCAGCAAACTTTTTAGCTTTTCCGGCACCGTAACACCCCATCAGCTCCAGGCACTCCCGCTGGGTTGGCAAAGATGTACCCCCACCTACGGTACCTACTATAAGGTTTGGCAGAGTTACGCTAATGTACAGGCTACCATTATCTTTTGCTTCCATCCGGGTTAAACCCATAGCCGCTTCTGCTACGCAGGCCACATCCTGCCCACATGCCATAAACATAGCAGCCAGGCCGTTGGCATAATGTGCCTGGGCGCCTATAGAGCCACTTTGCACAGCCCCGCCCATACAAATACGGCTGTAATCTTCAATAGCTTTGGCAGACGTATGAAGAATATCTTTTATAACCTCAGGGCCAATAAGTGCTTCTGCACTTACCCGCTTTCCTCGTGTATGGGCAAATGTCTGGGCAGTAGCTTTTTTATCGCCCGACATATTACTTTCTATGTACCAGGCTTGTGCCTTCACAGGGCTATTACTATCTATATATTTGCAGATTGCATCGGTACAAAGAGTCACCATGTTTTGCCCTGCAGCATCACCTGGATGGTACTCAAAGGTAAGAATTAAGTTGTTGGCTTCTATTGTAGGCCTAAAACGAAGGTAGCGGGCAAAACGGCTTGTCTGAGAGGTTATGTCTCTGAACTTCTCTTCCTGCCCTTGCAGCCATACCAGAAAGTTACCAACCTCCACCAGGTCCTGGAACCTGAATACCGGGCTGCGTTGCACAACTTCTTCAAGGCATATAGAGCGCACTCCTCCACTAAGCCGGGTAGCCTTGGCCCCCCGCTGGTACGAAGCTACCAATGCGCCCTCGCTGGTAGCCATAGGAACAAACACATCATCCTGCCAGCCAGAGCCCTTTATATACAATGGGCCTATTACACCTGTGGGCACTTGTGTAAGGCCTATATAGTTTTCAATGTTGCCTTCAAAATGGCTTAAATCTTCAATCTGCATTTTGCCAGAAAGATATTGCGGATCGCTACCTGTTAGGTTACTTAAATAGGAAAGACGCAGCATAGCCGCATTATGATGCTGCAGGTAGCGGTGCGGAAAGTTATCTTTAGAAAGTAAGCTGCTGTTTGTTGTACTTTCGCTGCCAGAGGGTTGGTTATCCTGCGGAAACAAATGCGAAGTAGAATCTGATGTGGACATTTATTAGATAATTAATTCATCTGTAAGCATGCAGTGTATGCTCACAGATGATAAATACGGTGCTAAGGAGTTATCCTGTATTCGGGTGTAACCAGCAAATTACTTTTGTTCAATGCCCTATCCTGGATCTGAATATGAAGTTTAATCGTTTCTCCTTCCAGGTCCCTGAAAAGCGCAAAAGAAATCATATTGTACAGAATCTCACCACGTAAGGCTGCAGGGTCTTCACTGGCATGAACCCTTGGAAAACGTCCATTCAACATTACTCCCGAAGGAAGCTGTACCTGTACAAACTCGTTATTAACCTTCCTGAACATGGTAATAAATATATTATGCCTGTTAGGACTGGTTCTGTCAAAAGGAGGCAGCGTATCTGTACCAGTAGGAGATAGACCTAAGTCTCCATCACCATCTTTCCAGTAAATCTGCAGCTGCAACGTATCTGAGTCGCGACTATTGGGCGCCGCAGGTTTGTACTGCAAATCTTTAAAGTCTATTTCAGGTGTTGTAGAAAAGTTAGGCGGAGTAAAACATGATACCATCCCAAACAATGAAAAGCCTATACACATAGCTGCAATTACCCACCGCATGGAGATAACTGAATTTTTACCGGATGCCCCGGAATGGGATAGATTCCATTTCATACATATATCATTTTATATATACAGCCTGTAGAAAAAACAACTGTATACGATAGCAAATTTGAATAATTTAAAAGAAAGAAGCGAGCCTTAGATACGTTTACTTCTTAACTATTTAACTACATGGCTGTACAATTATTTTACTCATACACATTATAAAAAGTTTTAAATATATCTTTTTATAATCATAGGATGATTTTAATAGCACATATCAGAAAATCCACCTGATTGATAGCTTTGTTACGTAAAATATACTGGTGCTGTTGGCAGCAAATGTGTATTGCACCTTTTGCTAATTACATACACAATTAATACCATGTTTATACGTTGCTACACAAAGTAAAATTAAGCGTTTTATAATTAATACACTCTGGACAACACAGCTCTTATCACTACTGAAGTTCTGCCAATTCTGATAATAACTACACAAAATTACATTAACACTCTTACCTTTACAGTTCAGCGAGTACAGGAATAGTTTTTATCTGACATGTAAGTAGGTTTATACTTTAGCTGATTCTTAGTTATCTATCTGTAATCTGCTTAGCAGCAAGCACTATTTGCTGATCCTGGTTTTGAAAGAAGGTGTATAAAAGGGTGCTTCAATAGCATGTGTAATAAAAATTTCAAATTGTGCAGAATATTTTTATCTTTTTCGTGTTTATTTGTAAACCTTATCAAGTAGAAGGCAGTAATTCTTCTAACTACTTAAATCTAACTTATTGAAGGAACAATTACATATTATTATAAAATTTGATCATTATGAAAGCAAAAATCCTGGTATTGGCATTACTGGTTGGTAGTTTAAGCGCTTGCAGTGTAAAAACCTGCCCTACTTATGCTAAAAAAGAAGTAAAAGAAATTAAAACACTGGACAGAGCTTCTATCTAAGCTACTGCTCATATGCATTGGGGTTGTTAGTTTCCTTTAAACTAGTAGTACCATATCTAGAGATAAAGGTCATACCATGGTATGACCTTTATTTTTTACTTCCCTCTGTTTTTATTACCTGGCTACACCAGCATAAAGCTTGGCTTCTTCTTCGGTAATTTCTTTATCGCACATTATAACGAGGCGCTCCACTACATTTCTTAGTTCCCGGATATTACCAGTCCAGTTTAATGATTGCAGATATTGCACCGCTCCGCTTTGTATACTTTTAGGTGTGGTTCCATAGTCTTCTGCTATATCCTTCAAAAACTTTTCAATCAGTAAAGGAATATCATCTCTCCTGTCATTCAGTGATGGGACATGCACAGGGATTACACTCAGACGGTGGTATAAATCTTCGCGGAAACGGTTTTCTTCAATCTCCTTTCGGATATCTTTATTGGTAGCAGCAATTACGCGTACATCTACCTTAATTTCCTTATCGCCACCTACCCTGGTAATTTTATTTTCCTGCAATGCACGCAATACCTTGGCCTGTGCAGAGAGGCTCATATCACCAATCTCATCAAGAAAGAGTGTGCCGCCATTGGCTTGCTCAAATTTACCAATACGCTGCTTGATCGCAGATGTAAAAGAGCCCTTTTCATGCCCAAATAGTTCGCTCTCAATAAGCTCGCTGGGTATTGCCGCACAGTTTACTTCTACCATAGGGCCAGAAGAACGGTTGCTTTTCTCATGCAGGGCACGAGCCACTAGTTCTTTACCTGCTCCATTAGGACCTGTAATAAATACGCGAGCCTCGGTAGGCGCCACTTTCTCTATTGTTTCCTTTACCTTTAAAATAGGAGCAGACTGGCCAATAATAGATTGGCTCTTACCAATTTTCTTTTTAAGAACTTTGGTTTCGGTTACCAGTGTAGATTTATCAAGCGCGTTACGCACTGTAAGCAACAAGCGGTTCAGGTCGGGTGGCTTCTGAATAAAATCAAAGGCTCCTTTTTTAGTGGCCTCAACTGCGGTTTCTATGTTGCCATGGGCGGAGATCATGATAAACTGGCTGTCTTTGCCAAGCGCTTTGGCTTTTTCGAGCACTTCTATACCATCCATTTTGGGCATCTTAATGTCGCAAAGCACGAGGTTGTACTCGTTTTTAGTAAACATTTCGAGCCCTTCTTCACCGTCTTTGGCTTCATCTACATTGTATTTTTCGTATTCAAGTATTTCTTTCAGTGTACTGCGAATACTTCTTTCGTCATCAATGATCAGGATAGATGCCATGTGTGAGTATTAAAGATTTGATTAATTCCCTATACGGATAAGGGTTGTTAAAGGTAGAACAATAACTGTACCCATGTCCGTCAAAAAAGAAAAATACAGGCCTGTAAGCCGGGTTCTGTACCTGGTTGCCCAGGCTCTTATCATTTATCCAGGCTTGCCTTCACAGACAAGCTCAATCAACCTACCCGCCGGCTTCGGACGAGTAACCCTTTCCCGGTCAGCAGAGCTGCCGGCCGCCGGCCTATTTGGTCTTTCAACCCGTAAGGTTTACCCTGCTCCTGCTGTCACCAGCAAGACGGTGGGCTCTTACCCCACCATTTCACCCTTACCCTGGCATGCCAGGGCGGTATATTTTCTGTGGCACTTTCTGTAACCCGGGATTTTAGCCCCGGGCCCCTTCCCGTTAGGAAGTACGGCACTCTGTGTTGCCCGGACTTTCCTCTCCGCTCTGAGAGCGCAGCGATAAGACGGCCTGTATTTTACCTCAAAAGTAACAATTTAATGTGTATATACAGCAAAAAGTTCCAGGCAGCACTTTACTGCAGCTTTACTTTAGTTTAACCAATGTGGCTCCATAGCCAAACTTTTCTTTACGGGCATCCTGGAAGAACTGCACATCGGCATGTCTGCTTAATTGCTTATGCAGCTCCTGCCTCAAAACTCCATTGCCAACACCATGTATAAAGGTTATTTCACCCATACCGGTGGCAATGGCGCTATCCAGGGCTTTTTCAAAGGCTTCCAGTTGAGTTCTTAGTATTTCCCGGTTGCTCATGCGGGTATGATCTGCCACTAATTTCTCGATATGAAGATCTACCTCACTGGGTGGGGGAGCAATTTTTTCAACGGTTATCTGGCCTGCTGGCTTGTTTTCTGCTATTTTCTGTACAATCTCTTCTGGCGCCATCGTTACAGCATGCTCATTATCAACCTGGAAAAGGTAAGCATCTTTATTAATAACAGGCGCTTTTTGTAAAGTTTTAAAAAACGTGTTAGCCCTGAAGCGAAGCTTACGGATAAGGGGTGCCTTTAAAGGATGTACACCCTGCCTGTGAAAAAGCATTTGGAGCACAAAGGTAGGCCATTTGTCAAAGTCATTTATGGCTACTTCTTCTGAAAGCAATGTAGAACGCTTGGAAAGCACTCCAGTATATAGCCCTTTGTAGCTTTGCTGCCTTTCTTCGCCCAGGGTAAAGGGTACTTCCAGATCAGTATTGTTGATAATATGTAATGATAGCACCCTGTCATTTACAGGCACAAATGCCATATAAAAGCCTTTGTCGGCAATTGGAGCTTCCTTTACAGCTTGCAAAGGCGCTTTTTTACCGGGTTTCTTAGGGTCATCGCGGGTTAGGGCCACAAAACTTTTTTCTTCACGGGCTATAACTACAATTTCCCTTCGTAAAACAGGTATCCTGAAATCTCCATCAATTGCTATCTCTACGGTATTGGTATCGATAAATTTGGTAATAATACCTTCTTCCTTACTGCGCATCATGCGCACTTTATCTCCTATATTCATATAACAAAAATTTTAGAAGGCCCATGCTTGCGCTTATTAACAGGCCTCCAATAGTATTAGCGGCTAAGTGCCTGTTTGTACACAAGCAACACTCTGGCTCTTGCTTCTTCGTGAATTACGATGGGTTTTGGATAGCGGCTTGTGCCCCATTCGGGTACCCATTGTTTAACATACGCGTATGCCTTATCAAAACGTTGTTGTTGCAGGCTTGGATTAAACACCCTGAAATAGGGTGCCGCATCGCAACCACTGCTGGCTGCCCACTGCCAGCCACCGTTATTGCTGGCTTGTTCAAAATCAAGCAACTTACGTGCAAAATAGGCTTCTCCCCAGCGCCAATCTATTAACAGGTGCTTTACCAGAAAACTGGCAGTAATCATCCTTACCCGGTTATGCATAAAGCCAGTAGCGTTAAGCTGCCTTAAGCCGGCATCTACAATGGGGTAGCCGGTTTGCCCTAAGCACCATTGCTCAAACTCCTGCTCATTATTGCGCCAGGCTATGTGGTTATAAGCTGGCTTAAAGGCACTGGTGGCTGCATGCGGAAAATTATAAAGGATCATCATATAAAATTCGCGCCAGATCAACTCATTAAGCCAGGTTTCGCTGTGTGTGGATGCAAAGGAAACCAAATGCCGGATACTAACTGTACCAAAACGCAAATGTATACCTAAGCGGCTTGTCCCTTCTGTAGCCGGAAAATCTCTTTGTTCTGCATACTGTTTTACCAGGGTAGTACTAAGTGCATGGCCAGGTAAAGCTAGCATAGATTTCTTAAAGCCTAAGGCTTCCAGGGTAGGTATTTCTGATTTTTCAAGACCTGTACAAAGTTTATGCAACATGTGCTCACTAGGGAAAGCAGGTAAGCCTTTCTCTGCCAGCAGTAATTTCCAGCGTTTGCTATAGGGTGTAAATACGGTATAAGGTTCACCCTTACCACTCAGTACCTCTTTCTTTTCAAAAACAACCTGGTCTTTAAAGCTTTTAAAAGCAATGCCTCTATGCTGCAGCAATGCTGCTACTTCGCTATCGCGCTTCAGGGCATAGGGCTCATAGTCACTATTGGTATATACTGCTCGTACAGGATACTTGTTAATTAACTCTGCAAATACCTGTACCGGGTTTCCTTGGGCTACAATTAGTTGGCTTCCCTTTTCACCCAACGTTTTATGCAGAGCAGAAATGATTTGATGTATAAAAGTAAGGCGGGCATCATCCTTGTCTTCCAGCTCATTTAATATACACGTATCAAAAATAAAAAGAGGTTGTACTGGCAAATCACTGCATAAGGCTTTATACAACCCGGCATTATCGTGTAAACGGAGATCTCTTCTAAACCAGAAAATTGAAATAGGTGTTTGTTGCATGAGGGATATTAAAATAATAGCATACTCCAACCCAAACTTTGGCTGATGTATGCTATAAACAAATGCAGGCAAAAAAGTTTATAAATGTTGCTTAAAAAGCTGGACAATTAGCTAAAACCCTTTAGGTCTTTTAAATCGGATGATTACCGGGTTTCTTCCCTCCAAACCATATACTTGCATTCCTTTTTCTGATGCCTTAAGATAATTGTTATCAATCCCAATCCATATTTCATCTTTGGTAAGCAACAGGGCTTCTGCCATTCCAAAACGGGCAGGCTCATACATATATCCCTCCTGCTCATTTACTGACTGCTTAAAAGACAGTTTAGCTATAACCTTCTTTGTATCTGGGTTTAGCTTGGTAATCATATTCCCATTGCGTTCAATCAGGTACAGAAATCCTCCTTCAAACTTCATGTCAGCTATATCATTGCTCTCGGTTTCAGGTATATTAAATTGCTCCAGTATTCGGCCAGACTTTAAGTCTACCTTCATGATAAAACGGGGTTCTCTTTCCTTGGCCAGGTAAAGTAAGCCCTTGCGGCAATCTACAGCAAGGCCTTCTAAACCGGCATTGTCTTTCCAGGTGGCAGGATCTATACCGGCCTGCCCAAAGTGCACAGGCACCTTTTGTAAATTTGCCTTTATATCACTTGTATACACTACGGTGTTATCTTCATCGGCAAGATAAAACAGGTCTCCGCATACATCAATGGCTTCCAACCCTAGCTCACCTTGTAAAGGAAGGCGTACAGAATCAACAATATTCCAGTGCCTGTTGCCAATTTTAATTTCATAGAGATAAGGATTAAATTCTTTATCTGCCACCACATAAACCCGGCCCCTTGATACCGCAATACCACTTAGGTCAAAGCGTTGGGTATAAGCCGGATCCAACTGTACTACCTGAATACGCTCGAGCTCAGGAAAAACAGGCTGATCAGCCACTGGCTCCCCCCCCTGGTTCCATAAGAGAAATAACCCTAATAAAAACTTTTTCATATTTTTTGCCCTCTCAGGCAGGTTGCTCCCTGGTGGCTTAACTGCCCCTAAGGTTATGCATTTAAACTAAAACTTATCTATACCCAAATAATAAGCCAATATTAAGCAAGCCTGCTGAGCCTGCAAAGTTAAATGATTTGCTTTGTACTTTAAGGCTAAGTAAGTTTGCGCAGGTTTATTACATGGATAGTTGCTCTGCATACTGCAGTTTTATTTTCTGCGTTTCAGACAAGTCTTCTCATTTTTATGGATATGCGTTTCAAAAAACTTTTAGTAGTACTTAGCATTGTATTTTCTTACCAGTTTGCATGGGCCCAAGACCCTACATCTCCTCAAGATCCTGAAGATCAGGAAACGATACAGATTACAGACCTGGAAAAACAGATCGCAGACTCACTTTATATTGCTGAAACTGAAGACAGGCCTGGCCGCCCTAAATTATTGCATGCCGAACCTTTATATATTGACCTGATCCGTGACCTTGGCGCAAGAAAAGGAGAAAGAGAATGGAACTTTGCAGGAGGCTTTACTGACCGGTTAAATAATGACCGCTATGAGGCTTTAGTAGAGTATGAGTGGGCTCCTATTGACCGCCTGGGCTTTGAGATAGAAGTACCCGTTACCCTTTATACAAGATCTCAAAACGGAACAAATGGCTCAGGAGAGCCCGCTCCTTCCAACAGGGTCGAATCGCTGAAAGCTGCCACGCAATGGACCTTTATGGTTAATGAGCGCTTTAAAACCAGCTTGGCCCTGGGCTACATACACGAGCTTGAGTTTATAGACTTAAATGATATGCGTGCAAACCGCATTTTCAGAGGCAACCTGTATAATCCGTTTTTTGTTGCTGCCAAGCGCTGGGGCATGAACTGGCATACACTTATCTATACCGGCCCCCGAATCGAGCAGGACTTTCGCACTAACCATTGGCAAGGAAGCTATCAATGGAATTCCAACCTGCACTACATGATTACCGGCACCCGTAACTTTATAGGCCTGGAGGTAAATAAAATGGTAGAGCATGGCCACCTGGATGTAGTTCTCCGTCCGCAAATGCGCCTTGAAATTACAGAAACACTTATGCTGGGTATTGTTGTTGGCATCCCTGTAAGTCGTGATAATGAGCGCTTGGGTACGTTTTTCAGGGTTATATACGAGCCTAAGCACAAACACTAAGCTGATTTGCTGTTTAACCAGGCATAAAAAAAACCGGCTCTTACGAGGCCGGTTTTTTTATTTTCATCTGTTCCTGAAAAGTTAAACAGTTTCTCCTTCAAGAACTGAAAGAGCAGGATGATAAGGCAGGTTAAAGGCATCTGCAACACCTTTATACACTACTTCGCCCTGTACAACATTTAGGCCCAGGAACAACTCAGCGTTTTCGCGGCAAGCTTGTCTCCAGCCTTTGTTAGCTAACTGGATAGCGTAAGGCAAGGTAGCATTAGTAAGCGCAAGTGTTGAAGTGTAAGGTACTGCGCCTGGCATATTTGCCACGCAGTAATGTACTACATCGTCAATAATATAAGTTGGATCCTCGTGAGTGGTAGGCTTACAGGTTTCAATACATCCACCCTGATCAACCGCTACGTCAACCAATACAGCTCCAGGCTTCATGGTTTTAAGCATATCTCTGGTTACAAGGTGTGGCGCTTTAGCACCTGGTATCAATACTGCACCTACTACAAGGTCAGCAGTCTTTACCATTTCACGAATGTTGTATTCGTTAGACATCATGGTATCTACATTTGCAGGCATGATATCATCCAATTGGCGTAACCTTGGCAAGCTAATGTCCATAATAGTTACATGAGCTCCTAAGCCAGCCGCCATCTTGGCAGCCTGGGTACCTACAATACCTCCGCCAAGTACAAGTACCTGTGCAGGTTTTACGCCGGGTACACCACCCAACAGGATACCGCGTCCTTTCAAGGGCTTCTCCAGGTATTTGGCACCTTCCTGAATTGACATACGGCCGGCAACTTCAGACATAGGAACCAGAAGCGGTAAGCTTCTGTCAGCTTTTTCTACTGTTTCGTACGCAAGGCATATTGCTTTACGCTCTATCATTGCATGCGTTAGTTCTTCAGAAGAAGCAAAGTGGAAATACGTGAACAGAAGTTGGTTTTCTTTAATAAGAGGATACTCCTGAGCAATAGGCTCTTTTACTTTGATGATCATTTCAGCGATCTCATACGTAGCCTCAATGGTTGGAAGAATAGTGGCACCAGCCTGCACATACTCTTCATCGCTAAATCCGCTACCAGTACCAGCCTGTGTCTGAACATATACTGTATGTCCGTTTTTCTTAAGCTCGGCAACACCGGCAGGCGTTACGGCAACCCGGTTTTCGTTGTTCTTTATTTCCTTTGGAACACCAATAATCATGTGAGTGGTTGTTTTGATTGATATAATTTGGTGACACAAATATAAGCAAGAAGCCTGTTGTAAACGAATACAACAGGCTTAATTTTCTTTGGCTATCATGTAAATAGTGCAAAAAAGCACTCTGTTTGCTTTAAGCGCTAAGTTTATTATAAAATATTAATTATCAGCCATTACTGAAAAGACACTGCAGGCTTGCTTTCCTTGAGCATATTGGCAGGCGCTATACTTTCTACTACTTCTGAAACTGAATTTACAGTATAGCGAGGGTTTGCCAGATCGTTAGAGTACAACACTATGCTGGGAGATGCATGTTGCAAGGCCCGAGGAGTATACTTCAGCTCAAGGGTAGCACTTTGCCCGGGCTTTAATTTAGCAGGAGGGTTACTTAGTACTACACAATTGCATGAGCTGGTAAGCTGGGTTATTTCAAGGTCGCTTTTACCACTGTTGGCAAAGGTAAACCGGGCTACAGAGGTTTGCCCAACTTCCAACTTGCCAAACTGCAATAAAGCATCTTTACCAGGCTTTAATACTGGCGATACAGCAAGCTGCTCTGGCGTAAATGCTGGCTTATCTACTACATTGCCTTTAATATACAATACCTTAGTGGGTGTGCTGCTATTGGTGGTTACAGTTATGCTTTTATTGAAAACACCAGGGCGGCCCTGGCTGCTGTAAGATGCGGTAATGCTTCCTTTTTTGCCTGGCATTACCGGCTCTTTTGTCCAAGC
>FPIC01038115.1_pt1 | contig 13320 bp, 17 predicted proteins | sample 1504481 | NCBI WGS metagenome assembly FPIC01 (sample SAMEA4475357, study PRJEB15587) | soil metagenome | biome: Soil; feature: Field | place: India | collected 2015-03-11 | depth 0 m
CATATGGAAGAAGGAAGTCTTCAAGGATGGTAAGGGTGAATGGGTACTGGGTGCATGATAGTTGATAGCTTAGGAAGGGAGCTTAGAGACCTAAGGATTTCCATAACGGACAGATGCAACTTCAGATGTGCCTTTTGTATGCCAGAGGGGGAAGACTACGAGTTCTTCCCAAGGGAGGAGCTTCTTAGCTTTGAAGAGATTGCAAAGTTTGTGAAGGCTATTCTGCCCCTGGGCATAAAAAAGATCAGGCTAACGGGCGGTGAGCCGCTTTTGAGGAGGCACCTTGAAAACCTCATTTCCATGCTCTCAGAGCTGGGTGTGGAAGACATAAGCCTGACAACCAACGGCTTTTTACTGAAAGAGAAGGCGGAGGTGCTTAAATCTGCGGGTTTGAGGAGGGTCACCGTCAGCCTGCCTTCCTTAAGGGATGAGGTTCTTTCAAAGATAGTAGGTAGAGAGGTTAAAGCCTCGCAGATAATAGAGGGTATATTGAAGGCTATTGAGGTGGGGCTTTCGCCTGTGAAGGTGAATGTCTGCGTAGTAAAAGGTTTAAACCATGAGGAGATTCCGGAGATTGCCCGCTTTTTCAAGGGTCTGGGTGTGGTGGTAAGGTTCATAGAATTTATGGATGTGGGGACTTTAAACGGGTGGTCTTTAGACAGGGTCTTTTCCGTCAGAGAGATGTTGGAGCTACTGCAGAGGAGCTTTGAGCTTGAACCTGTTGGCAGGAGCTACAGGGGCGAGGTGGCGGAAAGATACAGGTATAAGGAGGATGGTCTTGAGGTGGGCTTTATTTCTTCCATAACACAGCCCTTCTGCGGAGACTGCAACAGGCTCAGGCTCACTGCAGACGGCAAACTGCTTACATGCCTCTTTGCTCGTGAAGGGCATGATGTGAAAAGTCTAATAAGGAGAGGAGCCAAGGAGGAAGAGATAAGAGACTTTGTAGTAAGCCTGTGGTCTAAGAGAAAGGACAGGTATTCTGAAGAGAGGCTTGAGCTACTTAAAAAGGGCATTTTGCCAAAGAAGATAGAGATGTTCAAGGTAGGAGGATAAAGATGGTAGTAGAATACAGGCAGGTGGAGTTCCTCATAAACCCCATAAAAAACAGGGTATGGGCTGTAAACATGCCAGATGGCGAGCTTATGAGGGATATAGTGTCTGTGAAAAGGGCAGTCTTCTGCCTTGAATCCAACGAGCAGTTCTGGCTGAATCCCTTTGGTGGAGCTTACCACTGGACTACAAAAGCCTCTGAACCTTATGAAGAGGAGTTTGTGCGTTTTAAGGAGGAGGCACAGCAATACATGTGCATCTTTAACCTGGAGGTGGCACACTTGGAGTACTTGGACTTCTCTCCCATATCCGGAGACCTGCTTTTTGATGAAGAAAAGCTTACCGAAAGGCTCGGGAAGGAGGGCTTTGAGGAGTTTAAAAGGTTTATGTTAGAATTATGGGAATACATCAAAGAGGACTAATATGCTGAGCAAGGAGCTTTTAGAAATACTCGCATGCCCCAAGTGTAAGGGCGACCTTCTGTATGATGAGAAAAGGAACATACTTATATGCAAAAGCTGCGGTGTTTATTATCCTGTGGAGGAAGACATACCCATCCTGCTCATAGACTCTGCAAAGCCTTTAGAAGCTCCTCAAGAAGCTCCTCCTTCTGACAGACCTTAACACCCTCAGGCACGCAGTGTTTGCCCACGTGTATGTAGTCCGCGGGCTTTGAATAAAGCCTTCTGTAATCTCTGAGCATATGCCAGTCTGCCGGGCTGTCCCCCACATAAACAAAGGCATCTAAGTTAAGGTTTTCTACGCACCAGTGAAGGGCAAAGGGATGGGGTTTTCTCAGCTCTTCCTGAGGTATGGTTTCTTCATGCACCACACAGTCAAAAAAGTCTCTTAGCCTGAACCGTTCAAAAAGATAATCCATATCCTCCTTTGGTCTTCCAGTGGCAATGCCGAGGGGGTAGCCCTGCCTTTTGAGCTTTTCAAAAAAGCTACCGTCAAGTATGAGTAGTTCCCTGTCTCTTAATTTTTTATAAAACTCGTTGAAGACCCTCACAATTTCCTCAAAGTCCGCCTCTCCTCCATACTCTCTGACCACCTCAAGGGTGGCAAGCCAGTCGTTGTTTATAGCTTTTGAAAACTTTATCCTCCTTACCTCTTCTAAGGGGACTTCCCTCCTCAGAAAATGCTCCGCTGTATATTTTATGGCGTAATGATAGGACTGACTCACATCCACTATGACGCCGTCCACATCAAATATAACACCCTTTCTCATCCTGCCACAAGTTCAGGACTTGCCTTTGAGAGCAGGAACTTCATAAACCTGCTGGCAAGGAAAGTGAGCTTTTCATGTTCAGGGTATATTATGTAATACCATCGTACCGCATTAAAACCCTTGATTTTTACAGGTACCACAGAGCCTTCCCTTATAGCCTTCTCCACAAGACCCTTAGACAGAAAACTGGCTCCATAGCCCTTTTTAACCATGCTGAGAATAGACCTTCCGCAGTTTATCTCAATCTTAATGCTGAGCTTTTCAAATACTATCCCCAAACGCTCCAGCTCTTCCTTTACCACCTTCCTCGTGCCAGAACTTACCTCCCTGAATATAAGGTCCACACCGTATAACTCCTCTGGTTCAATTTCTCCCTTTAGTGCAAAGGGATGCGATGGGTGGGTGAAAAACACCACCTCGTCCATAAACCATTTTATAGAACTAAACCTCTCAGAAGGCTCTCTTTCTATAACACCTATATTAAGCACGCCAGAAGAAAGTGCCTCCTCTATGTGCTGTGAGTTATCCACCAGAACCCTTATGGATATGTTGGGGAGCTGAGAGTGAAATTCCACTAAGAGCTCCGGAATCTTATACTCGCTGAGCGTTGTGCTTATACCAAGAAGTAAGGTGTCTTTAAAGTCCTTTTTTATCTTTGCCATCTCCTCCATCAGGCTTTCGTAGTTTGCCAGCAGGTTTTTCGCAATCTGGTATATTCTTTTGCCCTCGTTCGTAAGCACTATCCTGCCACCCTGCCTCTGGAAGAGCCTTGCACCCACAATCCTCTCAAGTGCCTTTATCTGCTGTGTTACAGCTGGCTGTGTTATGTATAGTATTTCAGAAGCCTTTGAAAAGCTCCCAAGGTCTGCCACCGCCACAAAGGTCTTTAGCTTGCTTATGTCAATCATCAAGTTAAAATTTTAATATAACACTTCCTTATGGCAAGCATAAGCTTAACTTATTTTGAAAAAGTCCATCATATACTTTTCAATCTGAAGTAGCGTTTTTTCTAACTCTTCAAGCTTTAAGCTGTCTGGCTCTTCCACAACCCAGTGCTCTCTCCTTTTGTGGGATATGGAATAGGGGCACATATCCCTTGCCTCAGGTGATAGGGTTATGAGTATATCTATTTCTTCGTAGGGTATGGCTTCAACGGGTTTAGGATAAAGGTTGTCCGTGCTGTATCCCTTCTTTTGAAGAAGGCTCAAAACCTCCTCTGGCACAGATTCTGCTGGTTTTACTCCTGCGGAATATATCTCTGGTGCCAGCAGAGCCAGCTTTGAGACCCTCTTTGCTATAGCTTCCGCCATGATGCTTCTGACCGCGTTCCTCGTGGATATGAAGGCTATTTTCATAGGTTTTTTATTTTACCAGTTTCCTGCAATAAGCTCCAAGAGCCTCCTCAGTGCTTTTCCACGGTGGGATATAAGGTTTTTTTCTTCTAAGGACAGCTCCGCCATGCTTTTCTCATAGCCCGCTGGCTGGAATATGGGGTCGTATCCAAAGCCACCATAGCCCCTTGGCTCCTCCAGAATATAGCCCTCGCACCTTCCCTCTCCCCACAGACCTCCATCGCCTGTATAGAGCAGGGCGAAGGCTACAAAGTAAGCACTCCTTTCCTTTATTCCCTTCATAAGCCTTAAGACCTTTCTTATGTTTGCCTGGTCTTTGCCTTCCTTTACTTCTTCCATACCGCCCCACTCAAGGCTGTAAAACCTGCTCGAATACACGCCCGGATATCCCTCAAGGGCTGGAATTACAAGACCCGAATCCTCTGCAAGGACTGGCACTCCATACCTCTCGTAATAAGCCCTTGCCTTTATGTAGGCATTTTCTAAAAAGCTCTGACCTCCTTCTTCCACCTCAAGGGCTTTTTCTGGCATTATTACCTCCATACCAAGAGGCTCAAGAAGTTTTCTTATCTCTTTCAACTTTCCTTCATTGCTGGTGGCAATAAGAAGCCTTTTGAACATGCTAAAATTATAGCCATGGAGTTTGAGCCCGTCATAGGTCTGGAGATACACGTGCAGATAGAAACAAGAACCAAACTCTTTTGCTCCTGTCCCGTTGAGTTTGGTGCGGAGCCAAACAGCAATGTATGTCCCGTGTGCCTTGGGCTTCCCGGAAGCCTCCCCGTGATAAACAGAAGGGCTGTGGAGCTTGCCATAAGGGCAGGGCTTGCCCTGAACTGCAGGATTAATGAAAGGTCGGTTTTTGCAAGGAAGAACTACTTTTATCCTGACCTTCCCAAGGGTTATCAGATTTCCCAGTATGAGGAGCCCTTGGCAGTTGAAGGCTGGCTGGAGGTGGGGGGCAAAAGGGTAAGGATTAGGAGGCTACACTTGGAAGAAGATGCGGGTAAAAACATACATGAAGGCTCCAAGACCTATGTGGATTTAAACAGGGCTGGCACACCCCTTATGGAAATAGTGACAGAGCCCGACATAGATTCGCCTGAGCTGGCAAGGGAATTTCTTGAAAAGCTAAGGAATATAATGCGTTATGCGGGCGTTTCCAAAGCGGACATGGAGAAGGGACAGCTCAGGTGTGATATAAACATATCCATAAGACCAAAGGGTTCTAAGGAGCTTGGCACGAGGGTGGAGGTAAAGAACGTAAATTCCTTCAGGTTTGTTCAAAAAGCCATAGAGGCAGAGTTTGAGCGTCAGGTAAAGCTGGTAAAAGGCGGTGAGAAGGTCCTTCAGGAAACGAGAACCTTTGACCCCTCCACAGGGCTTACCCACCCCATGAGAACAAAGGAGGAGGCGGAAGACTACAGGTATTTCCCAGACCCAGACTTACTACCCCTTCTGGTGCCAAGGGGATGGATAGAGGAGATAAAAGCCCGCATGCCTGAGATGCCAGAGCAAAGGCTGGAAAGACTTATGAAGGATTACGGACTTGATGAAAAAACCGCTCAGATACTGGTAGATAATAAGGATTTTGGAGACTTTTTTGAAGAAGCTCTAAAATACTACAGAGAAGACCCGAAGCTTACCGCCAACTGGCTGCTTAATGACCTTCTTGGTAGCCTCAGAGATACGGGCATAGACTTTGAAGATTCTTTGGTAAAGCCCGAACATCTTGCAAGTCTCATAAAACTCATAAAAGAAGGCACACTTTCTTCCAAATTAGCCAAAGAAGTTATCAAGGAAATGGTGCGGACAGGAAAGGAGCCAGAAAAGATAGTAGAAGAAAGGGGTCTAAAGCAGGTGAGCGACGAGTCCGCCATAAGGAGCCTTGTAGAGGAAGTTTTGAAGGAAAATCCGAAGGAGGTGGAACGATACAGGTCAGGTGAAGAAAAGGTCTTTGGCTTTCTTGTGGGTCAGGTGATGAAAAAGGCGAAAGGAAAGGCAAACCCACAGCTTGTAAATAAAATTCTCAAAGAGATGCTAAACTTATAATATGCCCTATTTTCCGCTTTTTATAGAGCTGAAGGGCAGGCAGGTGGTGGTTATAGGTGGGGGAAAGGTGGCGAGCAGGAAGGTGGAAAAGCTCCTTCCCTTTGAGCCTAAGATAAGGGTGGTGGCACCGAAGGTATCATCTTACATAGAAAACCTTGAAAGGGAGGGTAGGATTGAGCTTATAAGGAGGAAGGTGAGGCTCAAAGACCTTTCAGATGCCTTCATGGTTATAGTGGCTGTGGATAGCCTGAGGCTTCAGGAGAGGGTTTATAAATACTGCTTAAGAAAAGGCATACACTGTAATGCAGTGGACAGTCCAGACTTTTGCACCTTTCTCTTTCCAGCCCTTGTGCTCAGAGGTAGCTTGGTTGTGGGTGTAAGCACCTCTGGAAAGGTGCCAGCCCTCGCAAGAGCTGTAAGGGAATACCTTGAAACCTGCCTGCCAGATAATCTGGAAAGTTTGATTGGAGAGTTAGAAACTCTTAGGAAAAGCCTGCCAAAGGGTGAAGAGAGGGCTGAAAGGCTCATGCAGGTTATTAAAGAAAAGATGAATACCATTCTTCAAAGGCTTCAGAAAAGTATCTAACCCTTACTTTTTTAAATTCTCTTTTTGAGTAAAGTACCGCATACTCTCTTATGCCCGTCTCCTCCGATACTTTCTTTACAAGCTCTTCAACCTCTTCCCTGCTCTTTCCGTGTATCATGGAAAAGAGGTTATACTTCCAGTGCTCGTTTGTTGTCCTTTCATAACAGTGAGAGACACCCTTAAAGCCCGCTATATAGTTTCCAACCTCTTCTACTCTATCCTTTTCCACCTTCCAGACTGCCATACCGTTTGCCCTAAAGCCTGCCCTTCTGTGGAAAAGTATGGCACATACCCTCCTGATAAGACCAGCCTCCTTATAAAGCCTTAGTCTTTCTAAAAGTTCCTCCTCCTTCATATTTAGCCTTTGTGCAAAGACTAAATAAGGTCTTTCCACAAGGGGCATGTCCTCCTGCGTTTCCTTTATGATAAGCCTGTCTTCTTCCGTAAGCTCAAGGGGCTTTGTTTCCTTTACCTCTACTTCTTCCCTTTCCTCTACACTGTTAAAATCAAGCTTTACACCTATCTTAAAAAGCCTTATAGTCCTGAGAATTGCATACTCCCTCACGCCTGTTCTTTCAGCTATTAGCCTTACCGTATCTTCAAGACTAAGTGGGACTTCCTTTGGTACTGCAAGGGTAAACCACAGGTTAAACTCATGCTCTCTTTCGTAGTTATGACTTACGCCGGGATGTGCGTTTATAAAATCCGCCACCTTTTCTAAATTTTCCTCTGGTACCTTGAAGGCTACTAGGGAAGAATCATAGCCTAAAAGCCTCGTGTCGTATATGGGCGATATCTGCCTTATAAGCCCCTCCTCCTTAAGCTTCATAAGTCTTTCTATAACCTCCTCTTCCTTCATACCAAGCCTTTCCCCTATTTCTTTAAAGGGTCTGTCTGTGATGGGTATTTCCCTCTGCACTGCTTTTAACAGCTCATTTACCATGCCTTTAAATATAGGCAAAAGTATGTATATAACAACTTACTTTTTTTTAGAGCCTCTTTAACCTTTACCCTCTGGAAAAGCTATAATTATAGCCATGCTAACCATTGCCGTAGGCTCTGACCATGCGGGCTTTCCACTGAAGGAGAGGATAAAGGGATTCCTTGTATCAAAGGGCTATGCGGTGCTGGACTTTGGCACCACTTCAACGGATTCCACAGACTACCCCCTCTTTGCCAAGGAGGTATGCCTTGCAGTGCAGAGAGGAGAAGCACAAAGGGGGATACTGGTGTGTGGCACGGGTATAGGTATGTGCATAACCGCCAATAAGTTTAAGGGCATAAGAGCAGCTTTGTGTTTGAACGAGTATATGGCTCGTATGAGCAGGAAGCATAACGATGCTAATGTCTTGTGCCTTGGAGACAGGATACTGGGTGAAGAACTTGCCCTTTCCATCGTGGAAGTGTGGTTAAATACTGACTTTGAGGGTGGAAGGCACGAAAGAAGAGTTCAGCTCATAAGAGAGGTGGAGGAGGTGAACTCTCCCCTCACTTAGTTGAGGGGACCTCCTACCTCACGGTAGGAATTTCCTGCTTCATCGGAGCCTTTGGCCCCTCCACAGGCATTAGCTCGGACCGTTCCAGCCCTACCGCTCGTAAGGTGAGCGAACCCATCTACACAATTCTATTGGCTGACTTGGTTTTTGTCAATCTTGCGTATTATTATAGCACATTCCAGAAAAATCTCAAGTCCCTTTTGCCTGCTTTGAGGTCTCCTTTGTAAAGAAACCGCTTCCCGCAGGTTTTCCTAAAGCCCTGAGGGAAAGGGGAACGAGCTTTAAGGTGTAGTAGAGTATTGAGAGGGACAGGGCTGTAAGGAAAATATTAGCCAAGGCAGTATTAAAGAGTTCAAGGAGAAGGTAAAAGAGAAGGGAAGGCAAAGCCACCATCAGAAAGGCTTCTATCACTTCAGGCTTTAAAAGCTCCTTCAGGGTAGGAATTTTTTCCCTTCCCATTCTGGGTGCATATAGCTTCCACCACAGCATAAAGGGCAGGATATGATAGCTGGCGCCGACCGTTATAAAGGTTAGAAAGCCATAGAGCATGCCCTCTCTGTGGAAGTTTATAAAGCCAAAGTTTTGAGTGCCTGCACTTGCTACACCAAGGGAAAGAAAAGCTATTAGAAGAAAAAGACCAAGAAGAAGGAGCTTTACCGAGGGGTCCAGACCCTTAAGGGGGCTTCTTCTCTTTGAAAGCGTTTTATACAGAATAAGAGAAAGGAGGAAAAGAGATACAAGCACTCCAATGCCGCCATAGGCTACAAGGCTGTAGTTCCTCATATAAAAGCCATATAGGACCAAGGCGGAAGAAAGGTTATGAAGCAGGAGGTTGAGCCACCTTAACTTTGGAGCCCAAAGCTCTTCAAGCTGTAGCATGGGCACAAATATATAGTAGGAGCCTATTATCACGTTTAGGAAAAAGCCTAAGGTAAGCACATGCTTTGTCAAGAGGGTCTCTGAGCCTACATAAACCAGCATGCTTGCAGGCAGAATATAAAGGGAACCTACAAAGAGAAAGGCTACTGAAGGGTCTGAAAGCCTTCTTGTGTTGAGAAAGATGAAAAGTAGAAATAAGAGGTTTTCCAAAGTATAGAGGACTGGCTCTACGGAGTTTCTAAAAAGCCAGTATAAGAGGTTTAAAAGTACCAGTAAAAAGTGAAGGTAAGGAATGGCGGAGCCTCTTAAAGGAATGCCCTGTAGAGTGGGATAGAGCTGGAAAAGGGTTCCTTTTATGAGCACTGGAAAGACCAAGAAAATAAGAAAGTCTGTGTGGGACTTTCCAAGTAGCTTTAGTGGGACAGACAAAGCAACAAGGAACAGGCTCAAAACTATGTATAGGGGTGTTAGTTTGACAAAATAGGCTGGTCTTATCATTGTCCTGTAAGCCTTCTTAGCTCCTTTAAAAGCTCCTGGAACTTTTCTTCAGAAAGCCTCCTTATCCTTTTAGCCTGACCTAAGGTGACCGTATGGGGCAGTATCTTTCTGAGGATTGGGTTCTTGAGGGGTGTAAAGCCATATCTTATAAGCACATCAAGGGCTTCCGGTACACGTTTTAAAAGCTCGCCCACATTCGTGTTTTCATCAATGGTAAATTCCAGCTCCTTTGAACACTCGGACACCTCCTCAAGCCTTCCCTCCGTCCCCCTCTTCCATATCCTTAAAAGATACCCCTCCTCCACTTCCCTGAGCTCATAAGCATAACCAAGCTCTTCAAGCCTTGGCAGTAGGTGGGTAAAGGGTCTTGAGCCAAGCACTTCAAGCACCTCACCTTCCTTTAAACTTTCCAGAGCCTGCGCCACTTTTATCATGGGTTGAGGTGGTTCAAGGTTCCTTACATCAAGCCTCATGGCTCCCCTCCAAAAAGATAGCCTTCAAGCTCCACCTGTGCCTCATAACCAAGGGCTTTCACCTTTTCCTTCACCGCCTGCAAAAGAAAGCTACCCACAGGACAGAAAGGACTCGTAGGCTTTATGACCACCTTTAGTTTGCCTTTTGAAACCTCCTCTATGCCTTTTACCATGTTCATGCTAACAATGTCAAGACCCGTATGCGGGTCTATAACTTCCCTTAAGGCTTCAAACACTTCCTTCATGCTACCTTCCCTTTATCCTGTCCCTGAAAAGCTCATGGCAGGACATACAACCCTGAAGCATGTTCGTATAAGCTTGGAAGGCTTCTTCCCTCTTGCCTTCTTTAATAAACCTTATAACCTCCTTAGCACTGCCATGTACCTGTTTTTCAAAGGCTGGCATGAGCCTTGCAAACTCTTCTCTTTTTGAAGGGTCTATGTATCTTACAGGTCCTCCTTTCGGCATAGGATGTTCCGCTATCTCCTTTGCTCCTTCAATTATAAGGGCTTCATTGCTGAGCAGAAAGCCTTGAAGCATCTTCTGTGCGGATAAGTTCACCATCTGCATAACCTGCTTCAAGGTAAGCTCTACTTCAGCATGTTCATGAGCAAAGGAAAGACCAAAAAGGAAACCAAAAAGCAAGAGCTTTCTCATGACAGCCTCCTGATTTTTATCTTCCAAAAGTTATCTCTAAACTCCACATACACCCATCCTACCTTTTTCGGAAAGCTCATAGCCATTTGAAAGTATAGGGGGAGCGGGTCATGGTCGTTTATGATGTAAAAGCATTCATCTGTCTTTAGCTCTGAAAACCTTTTCATGACGAGGGGATGTCTGGCTCCATGCTCAAGCGGTCTTAAGTCAATTACCTCTCCCCCGCATTCTCCTTCTTTACCCAATGCTATTTCATACAGGCTTACCTTTTCCTCAGGCATGAAGCCAAAGAGAAGAGAAGGCTCCACATGAAAAACGCAGGGTGCCTCAACCTTCCCAAACCTTTGACCCAGTATATACCTGCCAGAACCCTCTGAAAGTATGTAAAGCCTTCCGTAGCCTACAGCGGCGGGCATAAGGGTTTCCTGTATAAGGGAAAGCCCAAGCCCTTCAAACTCCACCCTCTTTCCAGCTTCAAGACCTTCTACCATGCTCTTAGAATTTAGCCACTTTGAAAGGTATGTAAATGATTACAATCATAAATCTATTCTTATAAGCTTTTCTTATAACTTGACAATTTTCTCCTTATAGTCTATATTAATATCTGTGATTTAAATCAACTTGGAGGTGTGCTATGAAAAAGGCACTTTTCGTTGTTCCTCTTGCCCTCTTTTTCATATCCTGCCAGCAAAAGCCATCGGAAAAGACCATGGAGGCTCCAAAGCCGGCGGAACAGCCTGCACAGGTTGAGAGGAAAGAGGAGGCAGTGAGCGATAAGGGAATAGGACCCATAAAGGAGGTTAAGCTGGGACCCATTGACCAGAACCTCGCCAAAAAAGGTAAAGAAATCTTTGATTCTAAATGTGCTTCGTGCCATAAGCTTGAGGAAAAGTATGTGGGTCCGCCATTGAAGGGTGTAACAAAGAGGAGAAAGCCTGAGTGGATAATGAACATGATACTTAACCCGGCGGAGATGGTGCAGAAGGACCCTATTGCAAAGGGGCACCTTGCGGAATATCCGACCCAGATGCCCTTTCAGGATATCTCGCAGGAGGATGCAAGGGCGATACTTGAGTATTTAAGGAGTATAGATGAAAAATAGGCAAAATCTTATAAAGGAGGTGTTGCCATGCTGGGTAAGAAAAAGCTATTATTGGGAGGGTTGTCAGCCCTCGCGGTAGGTGCTCTTTTGGCTGGATGCCCGCCAAAGCAGGAGGCGGTGAAAACCGCCGCAGTGGGTGCAGATGTAGCCTCAAAGGTATACGTGCCTCCGGGCAAACATGACGAATTCTATGTCTTCTTTTCTGGAGGTTTTAGCGGTCAGGTGTCTGTATACGGTATACCCTCTGGCAGGATTATAAAGGTAATAAAGGTCTTTTCTCAAGACCCTGAGACGGGCTACGGCTATACTCCGGAGACAAAACCTATGCTTATGACCTCTCAAGGTTTTATACCATGGGACGATACCCATCACCCCTGGCTTTCACAGACTAACGGCGAGCATGACGGAAGGTGGCTCTTTATAAACGCAAACAGTGTTCCAAGGATAGCGAGGATTGACCTTTCCACCTTTGAAACCACAGAGATAATTGAGATACCGAACTCTGCCGGAAACCACCCCTCGCCTTATGGAACGGAGAATACGGAGTATGTGGTGGCAGGCACCAGATTTTCTATCCCAGTGCCTCAGAAGGATGTGCCTATAGAATCCTACAAGGAAAACTTTAAGGGAACTATAAGCTTTATTAAGGCTAATGAGCCCGGCAAGATGGACATTGCCTTCCAGATACTCATGCCCGGCTTTGACTACGACCTTGCAAGGTGTGGAAGGGGACCTTCTCATGGTTGGTGCTTCTTTACCTCTTACAACACGGAGCAGGCTTACACTTTGCTTGAGATAAATGCTTCAAAAAATGACAAGGACTACATAGCAGCGGTAAATTGGAAGAGGGCGGAGGAATGCGTTTCTCAGGGTAAGTACAAGGAGATGCCTACCACATACTACCATAACTACTATGATGAGAAAAAGCATATGGCGGTTTCTGAGGTAAAAAACTCTGTTAAGATTATTGAGCCAAAAGACTGTCCTGGTGTAGTTTATTTCCTGCCAACGCCCAAATCTCCACACGGTGTTGATGTATCTGATGATGGTGAATACATAGTGGGTGGAGGAAAGTTGGCAACGGTAATACCCATACATTCCTTTTCAAAGATGTTGAAGGCTATAGAGCAGAAAGCTTTTGAAAAGGAGATAGATGGTATTCCTGTCCTAAAATACGATGCGGTTCTTCACTGCGAGTTGGAAAAGCCCTGTCTTGGTCCTCTGCACACAGAGTTTGATGGAAAAGGCTTTGCCTATACTTCCTGCTTTGTCTCCTCAGAGGTTGTAAAGTATGACTACAAGGGTTGTAAGGTAGTTGACAGGGCACCCACCTATTATTCTGTAGGACACCTGCTGGTAATGGGCGGAGATACTAAGAAACCTTATGGTAAATACCTTGTAGCTATGAATAAGATAACCAAGGATAGACAGCTTCCCACTGGTCCAGAGCTTTTGCAGTCCGCACAGCTCTATGATATAAGCGGTGAGAAGATGCAGTTAATACATGAGTTCTTCACCGTGGGTGAGCCTCACTACGCCCAGGGTATTCCAGCGGAAAAGATAAAGGACAAGGTGAAGAAAATCTACCCACTTGCGGAAAATCAGCACCCTTATGCGGTGAAGGCGGAAAAGGATGCAAGGGTTGAAAGGAAAGGCAACGAAGTGCATGTATACATGACCATGATAAGAAGCCATTTTGTGCCTGACAATATAGAGGGTATAAAGGTGGGCGACACGGTTTATTTCCATGTTACAAACCTTGAGCAGGATTGGGATATTCCTCATGGCTTTTCTGTTAGGGGTTCCGAGAATGCGGAGATACTGGTAATGCCTGGACAGACAAAGACCCTTGTGTGGAAACCAAAGGCTCCCGGTGTTTACCCCTTCTACTGCACGGACTTCTGCTCGGCTTTGCACCAGGAGATGCAAGGCTATGTAAGG
>FPIC01045539.1_pt1 | contig 13297 bp, 11 predicted proteins | sample 1504481 | NCBI WGS metagenome assembly FPIC01 (sample SAMEA4475357, study PRJEB15587) | soil metagenome | biome: Soil; feature: Field | place: India | collected 2015-03-11 | depth 0 m
GTGCGTCTACCAATTTCGCCACATCCGCATTCCTTAGTTGTTGTTAGCGTTGCAAAAGTAGCCAAGGATTTTTAATCTCCAAAATAACTCGAAAAAATTTTTAAAAATTTTATTTTAGCTCGAGTTGGGAGGTTCCTATGCGAACGCCGTCTGCAAATATAGCCACTTTATACGTTCCTGCCTCATATTTTTTAGTTTTTTCCCAGTTAAAAAATACCTTTTGTTTTGTGCCATCATAGTTCACACTTTTCTGGCGGGTAAATTCTGCATCCTGGCCTTCTGGTTTAATTGTAAAGGTAGCAGCTCCTATTTCAGGGTCGGTTAATACATTACCCGATGGAGTGGTTATAGTAAGGTGTATCGACTTTTCGCCTTGGGGAGCCAGGTTGTTGTCTGCCAGAACAAAGCTTACCGATAAACGGTCTGTAGCACGGGCTTTAGGGGTAAGTACAAACTTATCGCCACGTTGTTTCTTTTGGCCTTCGGCTATAATGGAGTGGGCCTGCAGGCCGGAGCCAGAAATTACTTTATTAGACAAAGCTTGTTTTTCGCTCTCCAGGCTGGCAATTGTTTCTTTAAGTTGGTTGTTTTCTCCTTTAAGCTGGTCAACTTCTTCCAGTAGGGCAGCAATCTGCTCCTGGAAGGAGGCGTTCATGGACCTGGCTTCCTCCAGTTCCTGCTTAAATGAATCAATGCTGGCGTTTTCTCTGGTTAATTTATTGAGGGCGCGCTGGCGGGCATCTACTTTTTGCTGGGCTTCTGCTAATAGCTGATCCAGTTCTTCGTTTCTGTTTTTATACTGGTCAATTTCACTAAGTACAGTAGCAAGCTCGTTTCTTACTTCAAGTTCCAGCATTTTTATTTGTTCTGCTTTTTCCTGCTGTATTCGTACTTCCGCTTCATAGGCATCTCTTTCTTCCATAAATACCCAGGCAGTATAGCCAATACCCAAGCCTGCAAGCGCCAATATAACCAGTGCTATAATGAGGCCTGTATTAGAAGAGGAATTCTCCTGGTTTTTTTTAGCTTTTGCTGCGCCAGGGTGAGGGCGCCTTGCCGATGTAGGAGGAGGAATGCTGGCTGCAGGAGCTGGGTTAGGAATATTTTCAATTAAAGAACTTGGGCTCGTTTCTTCCAGGGGGTTTGGTACAATTGGATTCATAGAAATGCTTGAAAAATTTTATTTTGTATAACAACACAAAAATATTCTATCGTAAGGCAATATATCTAAATCTGCTTTAACTTGTATGCTGCTTTGCTGTTACTATTAAAGGGCTGTGTACTATATGCTGTAAAGGTAGGCCGTGTTTAAGTGGGTAATAGTAGTAAAATTAGATTTACTACTTAGGGTATTACATTATTTTTTGTATTGCTGCTCTAAATTATGATGCATTGCTTTGCAATAAGCACTTTTTAGCTTATTAATTGTAGCAAGGTATCTGATATGTAATATTATATGTAATAATTGAACTTGCCTGAGAAGGAAATGTTATCAAATAAACGCTATTTGTTTGTAGAAATAACAGGCAGGGTAACAAATTTAGCCCGCAGTTGCTATTACAATATAAGATTGGTAAAAGAGCTTACATAAAGGTATATATTTGCTTTTTATCTGAAGCTAAGATTATGTACATTCGTTACATGCAATCTGGTTTTTTAATTAACCAGTAAAGCAGGGTAACAGCGCAATGTCCGGCTATTATAACTCTAAATGGAGTAGTGTGTTAACTTATATGAACGAAATTGACTTTGTAGCGGAAAATAAAGAAATAGTAAGGCGCTACCGTAAATTACTGAAAATAACCAGGCCGTTGTTGCGGGAAGGCGATGCGAAAATGATTCGCCTTGCTTTTAAAACAGCCTTGGATGCACATAAGGATATGCGCCGAAAGTCTGGCGAGCCTTATATTTACCATCCGCTGGCCGTTGCTCAGATTGCGGTTGAAGAAATAGGCCTTGGCCCTACCTCGCTGGTTGCCGCCCTGCTGCATGATGTAGTAGAAGATACCTACCTGGAAATTGATGATATTGAACGCGATTTTGGCCCTAAAGTGGCTAAGATCATTGATGGCCTTACCAAAATATCCGGAGTGTTCAAGCAGGGAAGTTCTGAGCAGGCAGAGAACTTCCGCAAAATGCTGCTTACCCTTTCTGATGATGTGCGGGTAATCCTCATCAAGCTGGCCGACCGTTTGCATAACATGCGCACGCTCGATAGCATGCCCCGCCAGAAACAGCTTAAAATTGCCTCAGAAACCAGCTATCTCTATGCACCGCTTGCTCACCGTTTAGGTTTATATACCATTAAATCTGAGCTGGAAGATCTTTGCCTTAAGTACCTGGAAACAGAGGTATATAAAGACATTGCGGATAAAATAAAGCAAACCAAGGCTGCACGTACTAAATTTATAAAAGACTTTACTGCGCCTATTGAAAACGAGCTGCAGAAGCAGGGCTTAAGTGTTACTATTAAAGGCCGGCCTAAAAGCATTTATTCCATCTGGAATAAAATGAAGAAGCAGAAAATTCCTTTTGAGGAGGTGTACGATCTGTTTGCTATCCGGCTGATTATTCATACTTCGCTGGAAAACGAAAAAGCAGCCTGCTGGCAGGCATACTCAATAGTAACTGATTTCTATAAGCCCAACCCCGATCGCCTGCGCGATTGGGTAAGTACGCCTAAAAGCAATGGCTATGAGTCGCTGCATACTACGGTTATGAGTAAATCGGGACAGTGGGTAGAGGTACAGATCCGTACCCAGCGTATGGATGAGATTGCCGAAAAAGGGTATGCCGCCCATTGGAAGTACAAGGAAAGTATTGCCGCTGGCAAATCGCAGGGGCTCGAGGAGTGGATTTCTAAAGTGCGCGCTATGCTGGAGCAAAGTAATGGCTCGGCAATAGAGTTTGTAGATGACTTCAGGAATAACCTTTTTAGTGACGAGGTATTTATTTTTACCCCCAAGGGCGATTTGAAGAACCTGCCTTATGGTGCTACAGCCCTTGATTTTGCTTTTGAAATACATACTGAAATAGGGGCCCATTGCCTGGGCGCCAAAGTAAACCAGAAGCTTGTGCCACTTAGTTATAAGCTAAACAATGGCGACCAGGTAGAGATTCTTACCTCCAGCAAGCAGAAGCCCAGCGAAGACTGGCTGAAGTATGTAGTTACCTCCAGGGCTATTGCTAAAATTAAAGACTATCTGCGTGAAGATAAAAAGCGCATAACTAATGAGGGAAAAGATATTGTAGAGAAAAAGCTTAAAAAGCTGAACCTGGAGCTTAACGATGACCTGTCCAACCAGCTAAGGGCCTACTTTGATACCAAAACAATCTATGATGTATTTTATAGGGTAGGTAAGGGGCTTATTGACCCTAATGACATCAAGAAGTTCCGTGAGGCAAAAGATAAGCGCAGCCCGCAAGCTGTAAAGATCATGGATGCCAAAACCTTCGAAAAAGAGATTAAGCAGGTAAGAGGTGTAGATGCCGATATGCTGCTGATCGGGGAGGATATGGATAAGATTGATTATACCTTGGCGAAGTGCTGTAATCCTATTCCGGGCGATGATGTGTTTGGCTTTGTAACTGTAAATGAAGGTATCCGTATACATCGCACCTCTTGTCCTAATGCGGTAGAGCTTATGTCTAACTATGGCTACCGTATTATCAAGGCAAAATGGAATTCGCAAAAAGAGTTAGCTTTTCTTGCTGGTTTGCGTATAAGAGGAACAGATAGGGTAGGCTTGATCAATGATGTAACTAAAATTATATCTAACGAGCTGAAAGTGAACATGCGTTCCATAACTGTTGATACAGTAGATGGCGTATTTGAAGGTAGTATAATGCTTTTCGTGCACGATACCACCCACCTGGATAAGCTGGTTAGTAAGTTGAAAAAAGTACAGGGCATAGTAACGATAACACGCTTTGACTCTTAGAGAGATACCTGTTCCAGGTACTCTTTTTAAGGGTAAAGCAGACCCCGGAAGAGTCAAAAAAAATCGTTATCTTTGAATTATTAATCGTCTTCCACGTATATTATGGCCCTGAACCAGTCGACATTTGAAGAAGTAAAAAAAATCTTCACCGCTTTTTTAGAGAACAAAGGTTTACGGAAAACCCCTGAACGCTTTGCTATCCTGGAGGAAATTTATACCCGGGACGGCCACTTTGATGTGGAATCGCTCTATATCAGCATGAAGAATAAAAATTATCGTGTAAGCCGGGCAACCGTGTATAATACGCTTGATATACTGGTAGAGTGTGACCTGGTAAGTAAGCACCAGTTTGGTAAAAACCTGGCTCAGTATGAAAAATCATATGGATTCAGGCAGCATGATCACCTTATTTGCACCGAATGCCATAAGGTTATTGAGTTTTGCGACCCCAGGATTTATAATATACAGAAAATGGTAGGAGAATTGCTTAATTTTAAAACGCTTCACCATTCGCTTATTTTGTATGGCAACTGCCTTAATACCGAGTGCGAGCATAGAAAACAGCAAACCGCTGCTTCATAATATTAGTAATAGAGATATAAACCTAAACATAATCATTCTAATTTTTTGATCATGAAATATACCACTGAAGTAACGGACGGCATATTAATCGTAGCTATTGAAGGAAATCTTATGGGCGACAGCAGCGGCAAGGAGTTGCTGGATACAGTAACAGAACAACGCGATGGCTCAGTAAACCTATGTGCTATTGACCTGGCAGGTGTTGAGTATATGAACAGTAACGGCATTGGCGTACTGATAAACATACTAACCAAAATGCGCAATCGTAATGGAGAAGCTATTCTTATCAATCCTTCCGAGCAAATCAAAAAACTATTGATCATTACCAAGCTTAACTCAATTTTTGACATTGTTAATAGCCGCGAAGAGGCAATTGAGCAGCTTAAACAAAAATAAACTCTATATTTTAAAAAAAATATCAGAACTTAGCGGCCACATAGCAAAAGCTATATGGCCGCTTTTGCTTTTATGGTAATTGCTTAAGCAATTACCAGGTATATTTAAGGCAAAAAACAGATTTATACAGTACACAATGGCAGTAGATATTTTACTTGGCTTACAGTGGGGCGATGAAGGCAAAGGCAAAGTAGTTGACTTTGTAGCTCCCAAATACAATGTAGTAGCAAGGTTTCAGGGTGGACCCAATGCCGGCCATACCTTGGTTATTGACGGTAAAAAACATGTATTGCATCAAATACCATCAGGTATTTTCCATGAGCATATACAAAATATAATAGGCAATGGTGTAGTGCTTGACCCTGTTATTTTCCGCAAAGAAGTAGATAGTATTGCCGGTAAAGGCACTAACTACAAGCAAAACCTTAGCATTTCTAAAAAGACCCAGCTTATACTGCCTACGCACCGTATGCTGGATGCTGCCTCAGAACAATCAAAGGGCGATGATAAAATTGGCTCTACCCTTAAAGGAATTGGGCCTACCTACCAGGATAAATATGCTCGCCAGGGGATGAGAGTAGGTGATATTATTGCGCCAAATTTTCAGGAAAGATACCAGCAGCTTGTGCAAAAGCATAAGACACTGCTTGATTTTTATAAGTTTGATTACAGCGCACTTCCAGAGCTTGAAAAGACTTTTTTTGAAGCGGTTGAGTTTTTGAAAGAGTTTAACCTGGTAGACAGTGAGTATGTAATTAATGATGCCTTAAAGAAAGGACAGACTGTTCTTGCTGAAGGAGCGCAAGGCTCTCTACTAGATATAGACTTTGGCTCATATCCTTTTGTAACCTCATCCAGTACCATGGCAGCCGGCGCTTGTAGCGGGCTTGGGGTTGCGCCACGCCACATTGGCGAGGTATATGGCATTTTTAAAGCCTATTGCACCCGCGTAGGAAGCGGACCTTTCCCTACTGAACTTCATAACGAAGAAGGAGAGCGTATGCGCAAAGAAGGAAATGAGTTTGGCTCTACTACAGGGCGCCCACGCCGCTGTGGCTGGATGGATTTGCCTGCATTAAAGTATGCCATTATGATAAACGGGGTAACCCAGTTGCTTATGATGAAAGCAGATGTGCTCAATATATTTGAAGAAATAAAGGTATGTACCCATTACCGACTGGCTGATGGTACTGTAACCGATAGCCTGCCACATGATCTGCTAACAGCTAAGATAGAACCTGTGTATGATACACTAAAAGGTTGGAACACCAGCCTGGATGCAGCAAATGGCTGGGATGGAATGCCTGCAGAGCTTCATCATTATGTAGCTTACCTGGAAGAGGCACTACAGGTGCCCATTACGTTGGTATCTACAGGCCCGGATCGTAAACAAACCATTATCCGCGAAAAAGCTTTAAGTTAAATATAATAAGCAAATAAAAGCCTCTTGTGCAATAAGCACAAGAGGCTTTTTAGTTTTAAATAGGTTTCTATTATTGGTTTGTAACGTTAGGCTACCGCAAGCCATGCAATTTAAGCCTTTGGCCCAACGTTAATGCAATAGACTCAGTATAGGCAACAAGCTTCTTTATTTTTCAAGGCTATTTATACATGTTGGTTGATAAGCCTTGAAAACAAGATAAAGTTACATTAATTATTATTTAAAAATAATTACTAAAAATGTGGAATGTTGTCTGATTGTTTTTACTTTTAAAGCTGCATTTAAAGAGGAATAAATAAATATGGTGGGCAAAGGAAAATATCCTGTAATTTTAGTTGTAATGTGGGTAGTGATCCATGTTGTAGCTTTTAGTGCCATAGCCCAGGGTAAAAAGTTAAAAAATACCCGCCGTTCTGACGATAGCTCTAACATTAGTCTTTATGCCAAAGAGCCTACTGGCAGAAAGAAAACAAAAAAAACCAAATACATCTCTATTTATAAAACCAACCCCACAAAGGTTTTATATGGTAACCGTTGTGTAGATGAGTATACACATAAAATGGGGTTTGAGTATATACTGGTTATGCCCGATCGGGATGGTGATGTAGATGTTAAAATGGTAGCCTCCAATATTGGCAACAGTATTCTGCTAACCTTTAAAAATGGCCCTTTCTGGTCCAGGAAAGTTAAAAAGAAAATAAAAGAGTGTCGCCAGAGTACTGGCGACTATGTTGGATAATTATTGCTGCGAAGGCTTTATGCCTGTATAGGAGAATGGCGTAATGTATCTTAGCTCTTCTTTTATTGCCTCACTCACATCTAATGTATCAATAAACCTATTGATAGTTTCCTGGTTTATTTTATCACCTGTTCTGGTAAGTTCTTTCAAAGCCTCGTATGGTTTTGGATAGCCTTCTCTGCGAAGTATGGTTTGTATGCCTTCTGCCACTACAGCATAGTTTTCTTCCAGATCTTTGCTGATCTTATCCTGGTTTAACTCCAGCTTGCCTAAACCTTTTAATAACGACCTAAGGCCAATAAGCAGGTGTGCTATAGGTACACCAAGGTTTCTTAATACTGTGGAGTCGGTAAGGTCGCGCTGGAGCCTGGAAATAGGAAGCTTTGCTGAAAAGTGTTCAAACACAGCATTGGCTATACCTAAGTTGCCTTCTGAGTTCTCAAAATCAATGGGGTTTACTTTATGTGGCATGGCTGATGAGCCAATTTCGCCTGCTTTAATTTTCTGCTTAAAATACCCCATTGAAATATACTGCCAAAAATCTCTGTCCAGATCGATCAAAATGGTGCCAATACGCTTCAGGTTATCACAAAGGGCAGCCAGGTTATCGTATGGTTCAATTTGGGTCGTTATACGGCTTCTTTGCAAACCTAATGTAACATTTACAAAGTGGTTGCCAAAGCTTGTCCAGTCTATGGTAGGGTAAGCTACATGGTGGGCATTAAAGTTGCCGGTTGCCCCTCCAAACTTTGCAGAAAAGGGAATTTGCTTCAGGAGCCTTGCCTGTCCATCCAAACGGTCGCTAAATACCATAATTTCTTTGCCCAGGCGGGTAGGAGATGCTGGTTGGCCGTGGGTATGTGCCAGCATAGCTACATCACTCCATTCTGTAGAAAGCTCTTTTAGCTTATTGTACACTTCGGTTAATACAGGTGCAATTTCGTCCATATAGGCTTCTTTTAGTAAAAGAGGCAGGGCTGTATTATTAATGTCTTGCGAGGTAAGGCCAAAATGAATAAACTCCTCATACTGGCTAATAGCCAGGGCAGAGAGCTTTTCTTTTAGAAAGTATTCTACAGCCTTTACATCATGGTTGGTAGTTTTTTCAATTTCTTTTATGCGGGCTGCATCTTCTGGGGTAAACTCCAGATAAATATCGCGTAAAGCGGTAAATAAATTTTTATCGAAATCAGCAAGCTGTGGCAATGGTATTTTGCAGAGAGCAATAAAATATTCTACTTCTACCAATACCCGGTAGCGGATTAGTCCGAATTCTGAAAAATACTGGGCTAGCGGCTCGGTCTGTTTTCTGTATCGTCCGTCTATCGGTGATATGGCGGTAAGTTCACTGATTTGCATAAAATGTAGGTATGTATGATTGCAGATGGCAAATATAGCAAAGGGCTTGGCTTAATAACAGCCAAATTGAACAAATTGCAATACACCGGGTTCTGAAAGTGTGCACTACTTCTTAATAACAATAGTAGTTGGTTGGCAAAAAAAATACACTTTTGCATAACATCTTTATTTTAAAGTAGTATCTATCCAAACAAATACATAAATAACATTAGTCCAAGCTGCAATGAGTACCCAGGTTCTTCAATTAAAAGTAAGTAAAGTAGTAAAAGAAACGCCAGACGCTATAAGCATACATTTTGATACTCCTCAGCCTGTTTCCTATCAACCAGGTCAGTTCCTTACTATCATAGTAAATATAAATGGCAAACAAGTACGCAGGGCTTATTCCCTGTTTACAAGCCCATTTGAAGATGCGAGCCTGGCTGTAACCGTAAAAAGGGTTGACCAGGGGCTGGTTTCTAATTACCTTAATGAACATGTTAAAGCAGGAGATACGCTGGAAGTATTATCTCCAGTAGGCAACTTCACTACAACTTTTGAACCTTCCCGGCAAAGGCACCTGGTTCTGTTTGGCGGAGGGAGCGGCATAACACCGCTTATGTCAATTGCCCGTGCTGCACTTTACAAAGAGCCTCGCGCCCAGGTATCATTGGTATATGCCAACCGGGATGTAGATTCAATTATTTTCAGGGCGCATCTTGAAGCTTTGCAACAGCAGTACCCAAGCCGGTTTAAAGTAGTACATGTACTTGAGCAAAGTGCAGATGGTTTTTTGTGCCGCCCGGGCCGGGTTTGCTTTGAAATGATAGAAGATATTCTGAAAGAATTTCCGCAGTTACCCGGTGAGCAAACCGAATATTTTATTTGTGGGCCTGATGGTATGATGCAGCAGGTTATTGCCACCCTAGATCGCCTGGGAGTAGCCAGGGAACGGGTGCATAAGGAAAGCTTTGTAAGCCTGGTAGACGAGGCGGCCCGCCAGGAGGCTGTGGAAGAAGAAGGAATCCGAACACAATCGGTTAAAATTATAAATGATGGTAACGAGTATACCATAGTAGTTGAGCCTTACCAGACTATACTTGAAGCTGCCCTGGACCAGGATATCGATATGCCTTATTCCTGTCAGAGTGGTATGTGTACTGCCTGCAGAGGCAAAGCACTATCAGGCAAAGTATACCTGGATGATAACGATGGTCTATCTGAAAAAGAACTGGAGTTAGGGTATGTGCTTACCTGTGTGGGGCACCCACTAACAAGCGATGTAGTAATTGAAATTGGCTAAAGGCCGTGTGGCAGGTTGGTTGCTGCAACACCAACCTGCGCTATACTTTTTAATGTTATGATATCAAAAGAACTTAAGGCTCCCCAGCCCAAACCAAGGGCGTACTTACCAGCAGATTTTAAAATTGAAAGCTGGATACAGCTAGAACCTTATTTTAATGCCTTATTGGTTAGGCCTCTCCACTCGGTTACCGATCTGGAAATCTGGTTAAGAAACCGCAGTGAGCTGGAAGCGGTGCTATCAGAGGAAATGGCGTGGCGATATATTAAAATGACCCGCTTTACCGATGATGAAGAAGCACGCGAAAGGTTTAACTATTTTGTAGAATGCATTGAGCCTAATGTATTACCCTTTGCCGATAAGCTTAATCAAAAAATATTGCAATCGCCTTACTTTAGTGAGCTGGAGGGGGAGGCTTATCAGAATCTGATCCGCAACACCCGTAAAGATGCAGAGCTGTACAGAAAAGAAAATGTTCCTCTGCTAACTAAATTAGGTACCCGTCAGCAAGAATACGGTGCTATTGCCGGTGCGATGATGGTAGAGGTAAATGGCCAGGAAACGACATTGGCACAGGCTGGCGATTTCCTTCAATCTTCAGACAGGGCTTTACGCGAAGAAGTATATTTAAAAATACAGGAAAGGCGCTTTAAAGATCATTTAGCCTTAGATGATCTTTTGGATGAGCTTATAGGCTTGAGGCACCAGGTTGCAATTAATGCAGGCTTTGCCAACTTTAGAGATTATATGTTTAAAGCTTTGGGGCGCTTTGATTACACTCCTCAGGATTGTTTTAATTTTCACAGTTCGGTAAAAGAGGCAGTGGTGCCTTTGCTCAAAAAACAGTTGGAAGAGCGTAGGCAAGCCCTTGATATTACAGCGTTGCGTCCCTGGGACCTGGATGTAGATGAGAAAAACAGACTGCCGTTAAAACCTTTTAACAATGCTGCTGAACTTATTGACCTGTGTATAGAATGTTTCTACCGCCTGGACCCTTACCTGGGCGACTGCCTGGCCATAATGAAGCAAATGGGCCGATTAGATTTAGAGTCGCGCAAAAGTAAAGCTCCTGGCGGCTACAACTATCCGCTTGATGAAAGTGGTGTTCCTTTTATTTTTATGAATGCTACCTCTACATTGCGCGATATGGTAACTCTGCTGCACGAGGGTGGACATGCTGTGCATTCTTTTCTGGTGCATGATGCTTCTCTTATTTTTTACAAGCACCCTCCTGCAGAAGTAGCCGAGCTGGCTTCTATGACCATGGAGTTGATTACAATGGACCACTGGGACTTATTTTTCAGTAACGAAGAAGACCTTAAAAGAGCCCGGCGCGAACACCTGGGACAGCTTATAGAAACCCTTAGCTGGGTGGCAACGGTAGATAAGTTTCAGCATTGGCTTTATGAGCATCCAGGCCACAGCGCTAACGAGCGGAGCAAGGTGTGGAGTAATATATATGATGAGTTTAGCGGTGGGGTTATTGACTGGCAGGGACTTGAACACTACAAAAGCTATATGTGGCAAAAACAGCTTCATATCTACGAGGTGCCCTTTTATTATATAGAATATGGTATTGCTCAATTAGGCGCAATAGCTATATGGAAGAACTATAAAGAAAACCCATCTGAGGCGCTTAAAGCGTATATTGATGCTTTGCGATTAGGCTATAAAGCACCTATACAAACCATTTATAAAACAGCAGGCATACGTTTTGACTTTTCGCAGAAGTACATTAGTGAATTAATGGATTTTGTAAAGGAAGAAATTAATAAGTTAGGCTAGCTTAAAATGTTATAACTAGCGAGATGGCATATGGCCGTTTCTGTATAGCCTCACGATTAATATAAAAAGCTTTTTCGTACATTCAATTACAAACTTGTTTATGTATGATTGTAAACCCACATCCGCAAGGCTGGGAGGTAATATATCAACGGGCCCATGGTTTGCTGGCATTAAAGCTTGCATGTCGCTGGAAGCAGGAGTATCGTCCTACGAGATGGGAGGAAACCATGTTGGCCATTGCCGATCATGACGATGGTCAACAACCGATCAGGCAAACCCAATACCTGACAGAAGCCGGTGCGCCCGCTCATTTTAAAATGCAAACACTAAGCATGGAGCAAATGCATAAGGTAACGCGTATGGCTGAGTGCAAAGGGCAATGGGTGGCCTTGCTTATATCAAAGCATATGTTGTTTTTGTATGGCGATAAGCGCGGGGAAAGTAAAGAACTGGCTGCATTTCTGGAGGCACAGGAACAAAAGCAAAAACAATGGATAAATGCATTGCAGGTTACCCATAAGGAAGTTGATTTGGCTTATGCCTTATTGCAATGGTGTGACCAGTTGTCTTTGGTACTGAGCCAGCGGCATTTACCTGCCGGAGAGCGGAAGTTGGAAATTTCTGCCGGACCCGATGGAAATGTTCATTTTATCTACCAACGTAAAAATAATACGCTTTGTGTAGAGCCCTGGCCATTTCAAGACAAAGAGTTTACAGTAGGTGTAGAAGCATCATACCTTACCCAATTACACTTTAAAGATGATAAGGAACTGGATAATGCTTTAGAAAAAGCTCCTGTAAAAACGTTGCAGTGGGTATTTAAGAAATAAAAGAAAAATAAAAAGAGGTGCTATTCCATAGAATAGCACCTCTTTTGGTTAATTGGTGTGGTGGGTTGTTGAATATTTAGGCATAAACACGCTCAAAAGTTTGCTCCTCGGCCCATTTGTAGGCCTCATTCAGAGAAGAAACTACAGTATAGTTAGACGGATGGCTTTGAATCGAAAAAATGGCACTTAGCATAAACCTTATCATAAACGAAGGGATGACATATGCAGAGCCAATGCAGTTCTTCTTAATAAGATTATACTGATCTTTGATAAGATCGCCCTGGCGAACACAAAGCTCAGAAGTAAGATAAGAAGACTCTGATGAGTCAAAAATTACCGTAAAAGGCTCATTACGGTCGTTCAGTTCGGTAAGTTCTTTCAGATAAGCATCTGACTCTGCTTTGGAAGCTTCGCGTGTAGAAAATTTAATGTACACAATCGGAAACTGGCTCTGGTCAATGGTTGCGTGTATCATAGTGGTAAACGTTAAAAATGCCTAAAATCTGTTTGTTTGCATCTAACGCGCTGCGTGTATACAGGTTGTTAGAGGGTTACTTGTACTGTAATAAGCCGATGTAATAGAATAAGCTAAAAAATACTCTTTAAAGAGTTTTAATGTATTAGTAAAGATAATATTTAAATATCTAAAATGCTAACAGTCAGGATTAAGAAATGATTAAAGTTAAACAAGTACAGTTTTAATTATTTTTGCTTCAAAAAATTTCTTAGAGCCTGCATGTATGATTTATACGGTTTGTATATGTTGTTAGGATATATAATTTGTTGAAAATTTATATTACTTTATTTTATTCTCCAATTTGGGTTAAAATTTATTCTGAACAGCTTTTTAAGATTTAGAAAATTATTTGAAAAATGCAATAAGTAAAATCAGAGTCCTGTTGGTTATCATAAAAAAAGCCCTGCCAGGATCCTGGCAGGGCT
>FPIC01104545.1_pt1 | contig 13284 bp, 12 predicted proteins | sample 1504481 | NCBI WGS metagenome assembly FPIC01 (sample SAMEA4475357, study PRJEB15587) | soil metagenome | biome: Soil; feature: Field | place: India | collected 2015-03-11 | depth 0 m
ATATTACCAGCCTTTTGCATTTAATCTCTCAGTCGTTTAAAAAAGGAGGTTAGCAGACTTGTTGATTCTGCTGCCATAAGCCCACCGTTAATTTCTGTTTTGGGGTGTATAATTCCAGTATGTAAGGTAGAGTAGCCTCTCTTTTCATCGCGGGCTGCGTAGACAATGCGCTTTAGCTGTGCCCAATAAAGTGCTCCACCACACATGGGGCAAGGCTCGAGGGTAACATAGAGGGTGCACTCGCTCAAAAATTTTGTGCCCAGGTAATTGGCAGCTGCTGTAATGGCCAGCATTTCTGCATGAGCTGTAACATCGTTTAACTTTTCGGTCTGGTTATAAGCACGTGCTATAATTTTATTTTTACTTACAATTACAGCCCCTACCGGTATTTCTCCATCTTCCCAGGCAAGTTGCGCCTGCCGGAGCGCTTCTTTCATAAAGTGCTCATCGCTGTGTATGCTTAGCATGGTTATTTTTTAATGCGTACAGTCTCCATAATAGCATGAGCAGTAGGTTGCCACTCATCTTTCTGGCGCAGGTTACAGGTAAAGTTAAAAATCATGGTATTATTACCCGCAATGGTATATTGAATAAGGGTGTACTTGCGGATGGGGGCTTTTTCCGGGTCTGATACCTCAGAAGTAAATTCCAATACAATAAATTTGCGCTTACCTACTTCTTTAATCTCTTCATTAATAAAATCTACTTTGTTATAGAGGCTCATAATAGAAGATTTGTAGAACTTCTGCATCATAGGGAGGTCTTCTTCCTTCCACTCGGTGCGGCTGGTGTTGAGGCCAAAGTCTACATTGCGGGTCTGGTCGGTAAACATAGCTACTGGTTTGCGGTGCGAGGGATACCGGCGGGCAATGTCATCATCGGTCATAGGGCTAAAATCAACCGGAAGCGACACGCTAACTTCCTTGGTGAGCTGGGTTTTAATAAGCTTTTTGCCGTCTGCAGAGCATAGCAGAAGTACAACAAAGGCCAGGCTAAGGTAACGCATGGCTGCTATTTTGCTTTTCATATAAGGATAAATTTACTATGTTGGGCCAGTAGCTGCTTTAGATTTTTTTTCTGTTTTCTGGATAAGCCAAATAAATGCCACAAAGTTCACAGCATGATACTGGTTGCGGCAGGGCGCCTTTTTAGCATTAAATCTATACAAACAATTAAGGCTTTACATGTGCATCCTGCTAATAATTGTATAAATTTGGCACTCAAAATTACCTAAAAGCAAGCGGAATATGAAGTTTCGCTGCATAGCGCAACAAGACAATACGAAAATATTATATAGTATGCTAAGAACAAATACCTGTGGTGAGCTTCGGATTGGCGATGCAGGCAAACATGTAACCCTCTGTGGCTGGGTGCAACGTACCCGCGATAAAGGAGGCATTATCTGGATAGACCTTCGCGACCGTTATGGTATTACCCAGCTTATTCTTGAAGAAGGAGAAACCGCTTCTGAAATTATTGCCAAAGCCCGTGAGCTAGGCCGTGAATTTGTTATACAGGCATCGGGCAAGGTGGTAGAAAGGACCTCTAAAAACGATAAAATGCCTACAGGCGATGTTGAGGTACGCCTAGATGACCTTAAAATTCTGAACCCTGCCAAATTGCCTCCTTTCCTTATAGAAGATGAAACCGATGGAGGCGATGATCTGCGTATGAAGTACCGCTACCTGGATCTGCGCCGCAACCCTGTGCGCCGCAACCTTGAATTAAGGCACCGCATGATGCAGGAAACCCGCAAGTACCTGGATGGCCTTCGCTTTATTGAAGTAGAAACCCCGGTGCTTATTAAATCTACCCCAGAAGGTGCACGCGACTTTGTGGTACCCTCTCGTATGAATCCCGGAGAATTTTACGCCCTGCCTCAATCTCCTCAAACCTTTAAGCAATTGCTAATGGTGTCTGGTTTTGACAGGTACTTTCAGATTGTAAAGTGTTTCCGTGATGAAGATTTGCGTGCAGACCGCCAGCCTGAATTTACCCAGATAGATTGCGAAATGTCTTATGTAACACAGGAGGATATTCTCAATACCTTCGAGGGACTTACCAAGGCGCTTTTTAAAGAGGTTAAAGGCATTGAGTTGCCCGATTTTCAGCGTATGACGTATGCCGATGCCATGAAGTATTATGGTTCTGATAAGCCTGACCTTCGTTTTGGTATGAAGTTTACAGAGTTAACTTTGCTAGCGCAGGGTAAGGATTTCCCGGTATTTAACCAAGCCGAGCTAGTAGTGGCCATTGCTGCCACCGGAGCTGCAGATTATACCCGCAAGCAAGTAGATGAGCTAACCGAGTTCGTTAAAAAGCCACAGATCGGGGCTAAAGGTATGGTGTATGTGCGGTATAATAATGACGGTAGCTTAAAATCATCAGTAGATAAATTTTATACTGAAGATGAGTTGCGTGCATGGGCAGAGGCTTGCCAGGCCCAACCTGGCGACCTGATCCTGATTCTGGCTGGCGAAGCCAACCAAACCCGCAAAGCCATGAACGAGCTGCGGCTGGAGATGGGCTCTCGCCTTGGCCTTCGCGATAAAAATAAGTATGTAGTACAGTGGGTGCTTGACTTTCCGCTGCTGGAGTGGAGCGAAGAAGAAGGCCGTTGGTTTGCCATGCATCACCCATTTACTTCACCAAAGCCCGAAGATATCGATCTGTTGTACAGCGATCCGGGAGCGGTACGCGCCAATGCCTATGATCTGGTTATTAATGGTGTTGAGGTAGGCGGGGGCTCAATTCGTATCCATGACCGCAAGCTGCAGGAAAAGATGTTTGAGCGCCTTGGCTTTACCTACGAGGAAGCAAAAGCACAATTTGGCTTTTTAATGGATGCCTTTGAGTTTGGAGCCCCTCCCCATGGTGGTATTGCCTTTGGCTTTGACCGTTTATGTGCTTTGTTTGGAGGTTCAGATTCTATAAGAGATTTTATTGCTTTCCCTAAAAATAATTCAGGCCGCGATGTAATGATCGATTCTCCGTCTACCATTTCTAGCCGCCAGTTAGATGAGTTGAGTATTGCTGTAAATAAAAAAGGATAGCTGCTTTTTAAGTTATTTGTCCTTTAAATAGTATAGAAAAGATGCTTAATACAAGCATCTTTTCTTTTTTGGTACCCAAATTGTTAAATTGCATACAAAACCATTCTTTTATAGAGCTTCTTTTGTTTAAAAGCTTAGTTGTAAGGCAATTAGAAGTAAATATATTCGGAAGAATACCACTCACACATGAAAAAACTAGTAGTAACCTTATTAATTGCTGCACTGGCCCAAGGCACCTATGCGCAGACCCGTACCGGGCGCAGAAGCACCCCAAAAGCTCAACCAAGGCAAGAAGTAAAAGCGCCTGAGAGCAAGCATACCGAAATGAGTGTACCCGCTGTAAAGTATGCAAATAGTATTACAGTTCAGGACTTGTCGCGGCACTTGCATATTGTGGCTTCTGATAGTATGGAAGGCCGTGAAACCGGAGAGCGTGGACAGAAAATGGCTGCTGAGTATATTGCTAATCATTTTTCAAAAATTGGTTTGAAACAGGTATCGCGTGTAAATGACGAGCCTAGTTATTATCAGCGTTTTGAGTTGCAACGTAAGCAATGGGGCGATGTGTACATGACTGTAAATGGCAAGCGTAAAACGTTTCTTCAGGATTTTTATGCTATGGGAGATTTTAGCATACCTGAAGAAGTAACATACGATGTAGCCTTTGCCGGCTTTGGCATTGATGATGATAAATACTCAGATTACAAGACCTTTAATGCTACAAACAAGTTTGTAGTAATGCTAGCTGGTGAGCCTACCAATGCAGAAGGTAAATCAGTAATTTCCGGTACAGAAACCCCGTCGGCTTGGGCAAAGAGCTGGCAAAAGAAAGCAGCTGCAGCCAAAGAAAGAGGTGCTCGTGCTTGTTTTATTGTAGTAAATGACTCTAACGACCAGTTTGTAAGGCAGCTGTCGCTATATAGAAACTATCTTACCAAGCCCAGCCTGGGCCTGCCTAAAGATGAAGCCATAAGTGAGTTTGGTGTTTTCTTTATCCCGATGAGCCTGGCGGCCGAGATGCTTAACACTACGGAAGCTCGTTTGCTAGCCCTGCGTGAGCCAGTGCAGCCAGAAGGTAAAAAATCTGTACGCAGGGTAAAAGGTATTGCTACCTCTTCTGCTAATGTAGCTTTAAAGGCTGAAAAAACCTTTACACCGGTACCCACTGAAAACGTGCTGGGCCTGGTAGAGGGAACTGATAAAAAAGATGAAATTGTAGTTGTAACCGCACATTATGACCACGTTGGTACCTCTAATGGCCAGGTATTTAATGGTGCTGATGATGATGGTTCTGGTACCGTGGCGGTTATGGAGCTAGCCGAAGCTTTTGCAAAGGCTAAAGCAGAAGGGAACGGCCCCCGCAGAAGCATGTTGTTTATGACAGTAACCGGTGAAGAAAAAGGACTTTTAGGTTCTGAGTATTATTCAAACAACCCGGTTTTTCCACTTTCTCAAACGATAACCAATCTTAACATAGATATGATTGGGCGTGTGGACCAGAAGCATGAAGGTAACCCGGATTATATTTATATTATTGGGTCTGATATGCTTTCTACAGAATTGCACCAGATCAACGAAAAAGCCAATGCTACTTATAGTAAACTGGAACTGGATTATACATATAATGGAACCGAAGATCCCAACCGTTACTATTACCGCTCAGATCATTATAACTTTGCCAAAAACAACATTCCTGTAATTTTTTATTTTAACGGAGTGCACGAAGATTATCATCAGCATACTGATACGGTAGATAAAATCAACTTCGAGAAAATGGAAAAGATAACCCGCCTTGTGTTTTACACAGCATGGGAAGTAGCTAACCGTGAGGAGCGTATAAAAGTAGATGTGAAGCAATAAAAAAGCTTCCTGTAAAATATTAAAAAAGGCTGTATATTTACCTACAGCCTTTTTTGGTTTTTATACCCTTAGTGTAGTATTTAATATTTTTATAATGAGTGTAGTACACGAGAAGTTTCTTGCAGATGCCGGGCAAAAAGTAATTGATCTAAAGCATCGTAAAACGATTCGCTTTAATATGGGCAGATACCATAACGCTGTTGCTATGGGTATGCAACAATATATAAATCATGAGCTTGCCCGCGACAGAGGGCAGTACTTAAAATACCAGGCTATTGAAAACCTGGATGAGCATCTGCAGGTGTTTGAAAAAAACTTTTCGAAACGAGGGGGGAGGGTGATCTGGGCAAAAGATAAGGATGATGCCTTACAGCAGATCATTAAGATTTTTGAAAGCAAACGGGCCAAGGTAGTTGTTAAGAGCAAATCTATGACTACCGAAGAAATTCACCTTAATGCGTTTTTAGAAGGACATGGTATAGAGCCTGTTGAAACAGACCTGGGAGAGTATATTGTGCAGTTGGCAGGGCAGCGCCCATACCATATTGTAACACCTGCCATGCACATGAGTAAAGAAGATATTTCGGAGCTCTTTACTGAAAAGCTAAAAATTGCACGTACAACAGATGCGCAGGAGCTTACCATGGTTGCCCGCCACTTGCTACGCGAAAAATATACCAGTGCCGATATTGGTATAACCGGGGGTAATTTTTTAATAGCCGATATAGGTGGAATAGCCATTACAGAGAATGAAGGCAATGCCCGTCTTTCAGTAACCTTTCCTAAAACTCATATTGCTATTGTTGGGATAGAAAAGATGATCCCTTCTATGACAGATCTTGACTTGTTTTGGCCTCTGCTTTCTACAAGCGGCACCGGTCAACAAGTAACGGTTTACAATACTATACTTACCGGCCCGCGCCAACCCGATGAGAAAGATGGGCCGGATGAAATGTATGTGATCTTATTGGATAATGGCCGCACCCACTTGTTAAAAGACCCGGCTAAGCGCGAAGCCCTACATTGTATACGTTGTGGTGCCTGCCTAAATGCCTGCCCGGTGTATAAAAACATTGGTGGCCATACTTACGAGGCTACCTACAGCGGCCCTATAGGTTCGGTAATTACTCCGCATTATAACGGCATGCAAGATTATAAGCACCTGAGCTTTGCCAGTTCACTTTGTGGAGCCTGTACCTCTGTATGCCCCGTACGTATTGATCTGCACAACCTATTGCTTTTAAACCGCAAACAAAGTGTAGAAGAGGGCCATGGTGATAAGTGGGAACGCATAGGGTTTGATATGTGGAAACGAGCTATGAAAAGCCGGAGGTTGCTGAACCTGGTGGGAGGTAGTATCAAAAGCAAAGCTGTAGAAATAATGTTTAAAGAAACCTGGGGTAAACAGCGTACCTCTCCTCAACTGGCCCCCAAATCTTTTAACGAATTGTGGAAAAAGCGGAGAAAATAATTGTACACTCACAAAAAAGGGCTGTTTCAGAAATGAACAGCCCTTTTTCTATGAAGATCTAAAACAAAGTTTAAACATTAACATGCTTTTCAGCATGGTAAGAAGAACGAACCAACGGACCGGACTCTACATACTTTAAGCCTCTTTTTAAACCTTCTTCTTTATAGTGCGCAAACAAATCGGGGTGTATAAATTCAGCTACCTCTATATGCAGTTTTGTGGGCTGCAGGTACTGGCCAAGGGTAAGAATATCAAGACCATGTGCTGCCAGGTCGTCCATAGCCTGGTACACTTCTTCTTTTGTTTCGCCAAGGCCCAGCATTATACCCGACTTAGTACGCTTACCGTACTCTTTTGTGCGCAAAATCTGCTCAAGGCTGCGCTCATACTTAGCCTGGGGGCGCACCTTTCTGTAAAGGCTTTTTACTGTTTCCATATTATGTGAAACTACCTCCTGCCCGGGGCTGATCATAGTTATAAGGGCGTCCCAGTTGCTCTTTACATCAGGGATCAGGGTTTCTATAGTAGTTTCGGGCGAAAGTTTCTTTACCTCAACTACAGTATCATGCCAGATCTGAGCCCCACGGTCTTTAAGTTCATCGCGGTTTACAGAAGTAATTACAGCATGCTTTACACCCATTAAGTGAATGGCTTCTGCTACGCGGCGTGGTTCATCGGTGTCATACTCTGGAGGGCGACCTGTTGCAACTGCACAAAATGAGCAACTGCGGGTACATACATTACCTAAAATCATAAAAGTAGCTGTGCCTGCACCCCAGCACTCGCCCATGTTGGGGCAATTGCCACTTTCGCAGATGGTATGTAATTTATGCTGGTCTACCAGGCTACGTACTTTTGCATATTCTTTGCCTACAGGCAACTTTACCCGCAACCAGTCAGGTTTGCGTGGTTTTTTGTTGGCTTCGGCAGATATTATCGGAAGTTCAATCATAGCATTGAGGAATAATCTACTAAATACAAAGGTAATGTAAATAATTGTATGTCGGGCGATGGCTGCAATATTATCTACTTCTTTGCTAATATAGAAGCAGTTACATGCATAACCCTAAAACCATAAGGAAAGTTGATAGGCCGGGTTCTTTTGTATGGGCACAAAAAAACCGGCAGAAAGACTCTGCCGGATCACACATAATCATAAACCTGTTTTCAATATTTATTTCCGTAATAAAGTGTAAAATATGCGGATGGGTATACACTTCTGTTGGGAGCTACTGGTATTATTTCAATTTTCCGTGTATAAGCCTCCATGAGCAAGCCTACCTCAATGCCTACTACACTATTATTAAATCGTCCAAATTCAAAGCTAAAGCCTGTTTTAGCATGTGCTCCGAGGTTTAGGCGTAAGTTATCAAATCCATCGGTTATAGGTCCGGAGCCATATATACGCTCAATATTATGCCTGTCAGGGTTATAGGGTACGCTACGAGCGGTTTGAAAATTATTGTCATCGCTGTAGAGTACATAATAAGGCTTGGTTATACCTAATGATGGTCCGGCTGCCATAATAAGGTTCAATTGCACACCATCTTCAGGAGCTTTTCTAAACAAAACGATCTCTCGTCCGTATTGAGGGCGAACAGCAACCAGGTATAAAGCTTTACCCACAATAAAGCTGTTGCCCATTTGGTTGGGCAGGCGATGCTCTTTGGGGTGTTTAACATTAACAATTTCTAAACCGAAACTATTAAATTGATTTTTACCAGCTGCCCTGGCATATTTAAAAACAAAACCACCAATTAAACGGGCGTTTGTGTTAAAGTTTATTCCATAGGTGAATTCAGATTCATAATCAAATTCATCATCCTGTGCCATAAGGGCATAAGGAAGCAACAGAAGCAATATAGTGCAGATAATTGTGTTCAGCTTTTTCAAGGTATTTCGTAAGATAATTGGATATAAATTACAGGCTGTATAATTTAACGCAAATTAGATTTTTTTTGTTAATACAACTTTCTCATTAGCAGTACATGGCGACTATAAAAACGTCTTATTTAGGCGAACTCAGAACGCAGGCAGAGCATCTACAATCAGGTAATAAAATATTTACAGATGCTCCTGTAGACAACAAAGGTAAAGGCGAAGCCTTTTCTCCAACAGATTTAGTATGTGCAGCCCTGGGCAGTTGCATGATGACTATCATGGGTATTGTTGCTGAGCGCGAAGGCATTGATCTTAAAGGTACAGAGATTGAAACAACCAAAGTAATGGCTGCTGCACCCCGTAAGATAGCACAAATTGATATAGTATTCAACTTTCCGGCTCTTGGCCTGAGTGATAAGCAAAAGGAGTTGCTTCGTAATGCTGCTCACACCTGCCCGGTAGCCTACAGCCTGGATCCAGGAATTAAGCAAAATATAGTATTTAACTTTTAGTACTTTTGCCAAGAATTAATTTAATAAATCCTGTTGTTGAACGTAACTTATTGGCTGCTGTAAGGGTACATTCACCTTAAAATAATAACCTAGCAATAGCCTGATTATTTTATTTTACAGGCTGAAAAACTTTATATTAATTAACAAGGTATAGCTGCTGCTTCTTAACCATAGCAGTATATAGATTATCCAAATGGCACATAAAAAGAAAATTATAGTAACAGGGGGGGCTGGTTTTATTGGCTCCCATACGGCTGTTGAGTTGTACAATGCAGGCTACCTACCTGTATTAGTTGATAATTTTGATAACTCAGATCCTTCTGCTCTCGAAGGTATCCATAAAATAATAGGTGAAGAGCTGCCTTTCTATGAAATTGATTGCAACGATAAAGAAGCGTTTCGTTCTGTTTTTATTAAAGAGGGGCCTATAGAGGGTGTTATACACTTTGCTGCCAATAAGGCAGTTGGCGAGTCTGTAAAGTTACCTTTAAAATATTACCGCAATAACATCGGATCGCTGGTGGTTTTGCTCGAGCTTCTGGGTGAGCTTAAACTGAGTAATCTGGTTTTTTCATCTTCGTGCACTGTTTACGGACAACCTGATCAATTACCAGTAAATGAATCATCTCCTGTTAAAACAGCAGAATCTCCTTACGGTAACACAAAACAGATTAGTGAAGAAATAATAAAAGATACTGTTAATTCCGGGCAGAGCCTTAAAGCCATTGCATTACGTTATTTTAACCCGGTAGGGGCACATAAAACAGCGCATATTGGTGAGCTGCCTTTAGGTGTACCCAATAACCTGGTTCCTTTTATAACACAAACGGCTGCAGGCATACGCGAACAACTTTCTGTGTTTGGAGGTGACTATAATACTAAAGATGGTACCTGTATCAGGGATTATATCCATGTGGTTGATCTTGCTAAAGCACATGTTAAAGCTTTAAATTGGCTGGAGAAAAAACAGGACAATAGCTTTTACGATGTTTTTAATGTAGGAACTGGACAGGGAAACAGCGTGCTCGAAGCAATTCAGGCTTTTGAGAAAGCATCTGGCCAGAAGCTTAATTATAAAATTGTTGACCGCCGCCCTGGTGATGTGGAAAAAGTATATGGTGATGTAAGCAAAGCGAACACAGAGCTTGGCTGGCAGGCAGAATTAACTATTGAAGATGCTATGGCAGATGCCTGGAGGTGGCAACAGGCTTTGCAGAAAAGAAGCACAACAGCAGCTTCTTAATTGAATGAAATTATACACTATACAATAATGGCTCAGAAAAAATTATTAATAACCGGTGGCGCAGGCTTTATCGGTTCGCATGTGGTTAGATTATTTGTAAACAAATACCCCGATTATCAGATTTTTAATCTCGATAAGCTTACCTATGCCGGTAACCTGGCTAACCTTACCGATATTGAAAATAAGCCAAACTATACTTTCATTAAGGCAGACCTGGTAAATGCAGAAGAAATAAATTCGTTATTTGCAGAGCACCAGTTTGATGGCGTATTGCATCTTGCTGCAGAGTCGCATGTGGATCGATCAATAACCAACCCGCTGGAGTTTGTGATGACTAACGTTATTGGTACAGTTAACTTGCTTAATGCAGCCCGCCAGACCTGGAAAGACAACATGGAGGGCAAGCGTTTTTATCATATTTCTACCGATGAGGTATATGGATCGTTGCATAACGACAATGAGTTCTTTACTGAAACTACTCCTTACGATCCTAAGTCTCCCTATTCCGCCTCTAAAGCCAGCTCAGACCATTTTGTAAGGGCTTACCATAATACTTATGGTTTGCCAGTAGTTGTAACCAATTGCTCAAACAATTATGGCCCTAATCATTTTCCGGAAAAGCTAATTCCGTTGGCCATTCATAATATTAAAAATAATAAGCCAATACCTGTATATGGTAAAGGTGAGAACGTGCGCGACTGGTTGTATGTATTAGACCATGCCCGAGCTATAGATGTAGTGTTCCATAATGGTAAAGATGGCGAAACCTATAATATTGGTGGTTTTAACGAGTGGAAAAATATAGACCTCATCCGGGTACTGTGCCGCGTAATGGATAAAAAACTGGGTAGAGCAGAAGGAGAATCTGAAAAGCTGATTACGTTTGTAAAAGACCGTGCCGGCCATGATCATCGGTATGCAATTGATGCCACAAAAATTATGAAGGAGCTTGGATGGGAGCCTTCGCTTCAGTTTGAAGAAGGTATTGAAAAAACTGTAGACTGGTACCTGCAAAATGAAGAGTGGCTTACCAATGTAACCTCAGGAGCTTACCAGAACTATTATAAAGAACAATACGAAAATTAAGAAACATGCTTGAACAGGGTGGAGCTTCCACTCTGTTTGTATTTTGATACAACATGTGGTTTCTTTGTAGTGCTTTCCCAAAGGATTGTTCTTATAATTATTATATTTTGATGTATACCACTCCCTTTCATACTAAAGATCTAAGTTCATTATCTTTTTTAATTACCGGAGGTGCCGGCTTTATAGGCTCTAACCTGGTTGAGTATCTGCTAACCTATAATGCCGGAAAAGTTAGAGTGCTCGATAACCTGTCTAATGGCTTTTATAAAAATATAAAGCCTTATGCAGATCACCCTCGTTTTGAGTACGTAGAGGGCGATATTCGTGATTTAAATACCTGCCAGGAAGCTTGTAAAGGTATTGAAATTGTATTGCACCAGGCCGCTTTAGGGTCGGTGCCCCGCAGTATCAAAGACCCTATTACCAGTAATGATGTTAATATTGGTGGCTTTTTAAACATGCTGGTGGCCTCTCGCGATGCCGGTGTAAAGCGTTTTGTATATGCAGCCTCCTCTTCTACCTATGGCGATAGTAAAAGCCTGCCTAAAGTAGAAGATGTAATAGGCAAGCCTTTGTCTCCCTATGCCATAACCAAATATGTAAACGAGCTTTATGCTGATGTTTTTGCCAAGACCTACGGTATGGAGTGCATTGGGCTACGCTATTTTAATATTTTTGGGCCTAGGCAAGATCCTAAAGGAGCCTACGCAGCCGTTATTCCGCTTTTTATAGAATCGGTACTAAATGGTAAAAGTCCGGTTATTAACGGGGCTGGTGAGCATACCCGCGATTTTACTTTTGTATCGAATGCTGTGCAGGCCAATATTAAAGCAGCATTGGTAGAGCACCCGGAAGCCATAAACCAGGTTTATAACATAGCAGTAGGCGATCGTACATCACTCAACCAAATGTTTGATATACTTAAAAAAGCAGCAGGCTCTGATGTGCAGGCTATACACGGCCCGGAACGGCCAGGCGACATACGCGATAGCCTTGCCGATATTTCCAAAGCTCGTACCTTGCTGGGTTATGATCCACAGGTGCGTATAGAAGAAGGCCTTAAAATTACTTTAGAATGGTTTAGAGATAACCAGGATTTTATTTACCAGTAATATTTAGTTTTCTTGCTTTTGTGCCTTATAAAGTAAGCGATATAGTTTTTTTAATACCTTTAGTGGCTGTTTAGCGTAATAAGCTTTTACTGCTTTCCAAAGGATATAACCCTAAACATATGAAAGGAATAATATTAGCCGGAGGCTCCGGTACCCGACTTCACCCACTTACGTTGGCAGTAAGCAAGCAGCTTATGCCTGTGTATGACAAGCCCATGATTTACTACCCGCTTTCTATTTTAATGCTGGCAGGTATACGTGAGATCCTGATTATTTCTACGCCCCACGATCTGCCTAATTTTGAAAAACTATTGGGCGATGGCAAAGAGCTGGGCTGTGAATTTAGCTATGCCGTGCAGGAGCAACCAAACGGTTTGGCCCAGGCCTTTGTAATTGGAGAGGAGTTTATTGGTAATGATAAAGTAGCACTTGTGCTGGGCGATAATATTTTTTATGGCTCTGGTTTAGCTAAGTTACTGCAGGAAAATAATAACCCTGATGGGGGGGTTATTTATGCCTATCATGTGCATGACCCTGAGCGTTATGGAGTAGTTGAATTTGATGAAAATTTTAAAGCTCTTTCTATAGAAGAAAAGCCAGCCAAGCCAAAATCACACTATGCGGTGCCAGGCCTTTATTTTTATGATAATGATGTTGTTAAAATAGCAAAGTCGCTAAAGCCAAGTGCCCGTGGCGAGTATGAGATTACCGATGTTAATAAAGTGTACCTGGAAAGAGGCAAGTTAAAAGTAGGTATTCTTAACCGTGGTACTGCCTGGCTGGATACGGGTACTTTCCCTTCGCTGATGCAGGCAGGCCAGTTTGTGCAAGTAATTGAAGAGCGCCAAGGTTTAAAAGTAGGCTGTATAGAAGAGGTAGCTTACCGTATGGGCTTTATCAATGCACAACAGTTAAAAAAGCTGGCAGAGCCCTTATTAAAAAGTGGCTATGGCAAATACCTGATAGATTTATTACAACAGAGCTAGTTCTGCTTAAATTATTGTATTTTATAATCGGGGCTTAAAAAGCCACCTCCAAAACCTTTTGAAATGCATTTCAAAAGGTT
>FPIC01024231.1_pt1 | contig 13193 bp, 11 predicted proteins | sample 1504481 | NCBI WGS metagenome assembly FPIC01 (sample SAMEA4475357, study PRJEB15587) | soil metagenome | biome: Soil; feature: Field | place: India | collected 2015-03-11 | depth 0 m
GATCGCACCAGCGGTGCGGATCCAGTCCGCCAGCGCGCGAGAGGAGCGGCGCAGGCGGGGCATCGATAGAAGGTGGACCGGGATCCCGAGGGCCGTGGCCGCTTCCGCCAACGGGCCGCCGGTGCAAACCAGATGGGGCTGCCAGTGGGAGCGATCGAGGTACTTGAGGAGAAGCAACAGGCTCTGCTCAGCACCGCCCAAGGCCGGGGCGTGGTCTACAAACAGAATGCACTTAGCCATAGAGCGCCCACCAGAAGGCCAGATGGAGAAAGGCCCAGAGTTCTCGAGAGAAGTCACGCCGGCCGCTCAGGTGCTGTCGCGCCATCTTCTGAAAAGGTTCAGGGCGCAGGACCCGCCAGAGGGGGGAAGGGTCGGCCAAGGCGTTTTCCAGATAAGGGCGCAGCGGCCCCCGCAGCCACGCGCCCACGGGGACCTCGAACGCGTGCTTAGGGCGATCGGCGATCTCTGGGGGCAAGAGATCGGCAAATGCCTGGCGCAAGAGCCATTTGCTGCGGTTCCCGTTACGATGCCAGCGGGCCGGGATGCGCGCGACCCACTCCACCACCTCCTGATCCAGGAAAGGCACGCGGGCCTCTAGGGAGGCCAGCATGGTCGCCCGGTCGGCTTTGGTCAACGGGTCGCCTTCCAACCAGACCTTGAGGTCCAATTCCTGCATGCGGCTGCTGGAGGCCGCGGGACGTTCCCTCAGCATATCCTCCAAATCGGCCCGAGGGGCCATAGCGGCCAGGTGGGCCCGCCAGTCGGGCTGATACCAGGCCAGCCGCTCCTCGGCCTGAGAGACACTGGAGAGGATGCTTTCGACGTAGAGCGTGCCGAAATCGGGAGCCAGGAGCGCCAGCAGCCGATGGCGTCCCCGTCGCCCGCTCCACCACCGCTGGATGAATCGGCGCAGGGGTTGAGCCAGGAAGCCTGGGATCGGCAGGGGCGTGGGCCAGCCATACCAACCGTATCCCTGGAAGAGTTCGTCGGCTCCCTCGCCGGTGAGCACCACGGTGACGTGTTGGCGGGTTTGACGGGCCATCAACCAGGTGGGCAGGGTGGCCGGGTCCGCGAAGGGCTCGTCCAGATGCCGTGCCAGCTCCGGCCACTCCCGTGCCACATCGGCCTCCACGGCGATTTCGGTGTGGGCGGTGCCGAATCGCTCGGCCACCATACGGGCGTACGCCGACTCATCCAGCCCGCCCCAGCCGGGGAAGATGACGGTAAACGTGCGCACCGGCTCCGCCGAGGCCTGAGCCATCAGGCCGACGATGATGCTGGAATCGAGCCCACCGGAGAGAAAGGCGCCCAACGGCACATCGGCGATCATCTGGCGACGCACCGCGGCCGTGAGGATCGCTCGTAAGCCATCGGACCACTCCTGCTCACTGTGGCTCTCATCGGGGGTGAAGGCGATGTCCCAGTAACGCTCGATTCGCAAATTCTCCCCGATGCCGATGGTGAGACGGTGGGCGGGTGGGAGTTTGCGGGCCCCCTGATAGATCGTGCGCGGAGAAGGGATGTAACGGGTCGCCAGGAACCAGTCCAGGGCCAACGGATCGATCTCCCGGCTCCAGCCATCCAAGGGCAACAGGGCTTTCAGCTCCGAGGCGAAAGCCAGGCCGCCTCCGGGGAGCAAGGCGTAGTAGAGGGGCTTGATGCCCAGGTGGTCGCGGGCTAAGAGCAACCGCTTCCGGCGGGCATCCCATAGGGCGAAGGCGAACATCCCGTTCAAACGGCCGGGGAGATCATCCCCCCATGCCTCGTAGCCGTGGACCAGCACCTCGGTGTCGGATTGGGTAGTGAAGCGATGGCCGAGGCGCTCCAATTCGGCGCGCAAGTCGCGGTAGTTGTAGATCTCGCCGTTGTAGACCACGACGACCGATCGGTCCTCGTTGAAGATGGGCTGGTCCCCGGTTTCGAGGTCGATGACCGCCAGGCGGCGCATCGCCATGCCGACGGGGCCTTCGACAAAATATCCCTCACCGTCGGGGCCGCGGTGAGTCAGGGCGGCGTTCATCCGGCGGAGGAGGATTGGGTCAGCCTCACGGTTCGGGAGATAGAAACCGGCAATGCCACACATCTACTTTTACCTTCTTGGTCGGGCCAGGACTGTGAATATAGAAATTCGCGAATCACAGGGCTCCCTGCCACAGCTCCTGGTACACCTTTAGGGTTTCCCTCGCTGTGTTCTCCCATTGAAACATCCTTGCCCGCTCCAACCCCCGCCGGCGTAGCTCTCGAGCCAGCGCTGGGTCGGAAAGTATGCTGGCGATAGCATCGGCAATGGCCTGTGGATCGCGAGGATCCACCAGGAGACCGGCGTCCCCTACGACTTCCGGAAGGGAAGCGACGTTAGAGGCCACCACCGGTGTGCCGCAGGCCATGGCCTCTAGAACTGGGAAACCGAAGCCTTCATACAGAGAAGGCAACACAAATACATCGGCTGCATTGTACAGCCCGACCAATTCCTCCTCAGACACCTGGGTGATCTGGCGAACCTTTTCCCCCAAGCCCAGGCTTTCTAGGAGACGTTGCTGATCCTGAGAGAAAACCCCTCCCACCTGGATAAACAAGAAGTTTACTTTCCGGTCAGCCAGCAAGGCCAAGGCCATGAGAAGCCTCTCCAGGTTCTTACGGGGCTGGCAATGACCGACGTGGAGGATCAGACGGCGATGACCGACTTTCCACCTTTCTCGCCACAAGAGCCTCTCATCTTCGTCCAGGGGATGAAAATGAGGTTCCACTCCAGGATAGATTGTGGTCACCCTATTGGTCCCTTTCCTGGATCGCGCTGCCCATTCACGCTTGGTAAACTCCGAATCCGTTAACAGCCAAGTCGCCCGCTGGGTTCCCCTCCAGGCGACTTCCCAGGCCAGATGGCTCAGCCCCCAGCGGCGGCCGTGGAACAGGAGAGGAGCCACATCGTGAACGGTCACCACTGTCCGGCTCCCGTCCAGCGCGAACAGCAGATGGCCATAGGAGTGATCCAGGACATGATATACATCCGCCGGATAACGGCGGGCCCAGAGCGGGTAGACCATCATCCGCCATAGGATGAAGAGCCGTCCACCGAAGCCCGCGGGTGGATCAGGGGGTATCAATAGGCGGAAATCCACCTCTGGAGACACCCGCCTCAAGGCACGATAAAGGGAGCGGGCATAGCGGTCCATGCTGGGCCAGTTTTCCCGGGGGCTATCGGCGAAGAGATGTACGCGCATCCAGCACTTCCTGCCAGAAGCGAAAGGTTTGATCGCAGATCTTTTCGTTTGTATAAAGGGCAAGCACACGCTCCCTGCCCTTCTGCCCCAGCGTGACCCTCCGGGATTCGGAGGAGCGGAGGTCATCAAGGGCTTGGGCAAGGGCGACCGCATCTCCCTCCGGCACGATGAGCCCGGCCTCTCCGATCACCTCAGGAATGGCCCCGGAATCGGAGCCGATCACAGGGACTCCACAGGCCATCGCCTCAATCAGCACGTGCCCGAACTGTTCCTTCCATCGTGAAGTGGTTAGCGAGGGGAGCACGAGGACGTCTATTGCGTTGATGTACTCAGGCACTTTCACGTGAGGGACCGTTGGTATCCAGACGATGCGTTCCCCCAAACCTCGCTTCCGCGCCTGATGTAGCCACTCCTTCCGGATCTGACCCTCACCCACCAGGAGACATTGCCAATCTCCTTGTAACAGAGATAGTGCATTTAACAGCACCCATAAGCCCTTCTCTGGAATGATACGGCCGATGTAGCCAATAGTGAAGGTATGCAAGCCTAATTCCTGCCGAAGGGAGTGATTACGCTGAGGGTAAAAGCGTTGTGGGTCAACTCCCAGTTGAGGGATCACGGCGATCGGGCGGGAGAAGCCAGCAGCGCGCAGCCGGTGAGCCGCCTCTTGTGTGCCGGCTATCGCTCCATCGACCCGGCGCAGGTTAAAGCGGCGGACCATGGAGAAAGGCCAACGATACCGGATGGGCAAGTTCTCCCAAGAGAAAAGAAGCACCGGACACTTCAGCCAAGGCTTAAGCAACAATACCTCCAACACAGCCAGCGATGAGGGCTCTTCGTCCACTTGAATTAAGTCCGGCCTCAGGCGCCAGAGGAGGGGCCATAATTCCCACGGGTGAAAGGCGAAGCCGGAAAGCCGGTCCGTACCCCACGCCTCTAAGAGGAAATGAGCCCAGCGGGTCGAGGGCTCTGCCCGATAGATCCTCAGGGGATGATGGATTTTCGCAGGAGTTATAAGCATCAGATCCACATTGCTTGGCAGGTAGTTCCACTTCGCCCGATTGATCTCCAGCGCGTATGTTCGTCCAATCACAACCACCCGCATCTACTTGATTACCTCCAGCGTCACGCAGAGGTCGCGAGCCGGGAAAAGAAAGGCTAAATAGAGCTCAAAGAATGCGATCGAAGCTGTTGCTGGCGAAGGGCCAGGGGCGACGATCCAAATCGGCAGTCACGTCGGCGTCGGAAAGGGGATTGATGTCCAGCCCGATCGCCCCGGGCCGTTTGGCTCGCCCGCATCCCACATCCAGGACCCGTTCCATCGGTTAACACCTCCGCACTTCCGTCCACTGCCCCCACCAATCTGCCAGTTCGGCGATCCATTTCACTATGGCCAGAGTTGGGCCGAGCCGGAAAAGGTCTGGGAACCAACGGGCCCAGCGGACGGCGAGGCGGAGAGCCAAGCGGAGCGTCGATGGCGGCCGCCCTCGGTGTTTCCGCTCAAAGTGGACAGCGCCCCGGCCATGCCGCAGGTGTTGACGCCAGAAGGCGCTGAATGTGTAGGGTTGAAGATGGACCACCTTCACCGGCACATACAACAGGCGATAGCCCCGCTGCACCACCCGCCACTTTAAATCCGCATCCTCCCCAGCGGCGTATGGGAAGGACTCGTCAAAACCGCCCACCTCGAGAAGCACCGTCTTACGATAGGACATGGAGTTGGTCCCACCGGCTGGGCACTCGAAGCCGCCCACGTATTCTTCCGGCCCGGCGCGGTAGACACGGTGAGTCACATAAGCCTCGTACCGGGCGAAGGGATTGGATTGTAAGAGCTCATCCGGCGCTTCCAGATAGCCGCCCACCCCGGCCACATCCGGGTAGCGCCGGTAGCCGTCGGCCAGCCTGGAGAGGAAATCCGGCGGCAAGAGACAATCGTCGTCGGTGAAGGCGATGATCTCGCCAGAAGCGACCTCAATCCCCCGGTTTCGGGCCGCCGCTGGGCCCCGATTGGGCTCCTGACGGATATAGTGCACCCGGGGGAACTCCCTCCGCACCATCTCGCCGGTGCCGTCAGTGGAGCCATCGTCCACCACGATCACTTCGTAGTTAGAGTAATCCTGTCCGCTGGCGGCAGCCAGGCAGCGGCGCAGCAGAGTCTTGCGATTGTGGGTGGGGATAATAACCGAGAAATACATATCAATTTCTTCTTCGAAAGACCATATAAATGACATTGTTGCTTGTTATCTCATCGTATCCGCTTACTTCCATGACCAATTCGTAGCGATGTAGAAATTCCCGATATCGCATCGGTGAGGCTTGTTGAAATTCATGCGGTCTCAAAACGACGAAATCCGGCAAAGCCTCCAATGCCCATGCAATCATGTAATCTTTCGCACCATAATTCATAAAGTAAACAATAGCTTGGGGACTTATTAGTCCCATCGCATCATAAACTCTTAGACCAGAATAATATCCGATGTAGCCGATAGGTTCCAAAAGTACGCTTTGAGTCGAATTTGCGCGCTCACGCAGCCACAATCCAATGTTCTGGCGGACATTTCGCTCAAAGCGATATTCTTTGTCTGTCTTATCAGTTGCGACGTATCCATTAATCAGAATCAGAATTACAGTAAATAAAACGATGGCAAGGCTGCGGCCCCAAGAAGGTATTTTAAGGGTGAAAAGCAATCGATGACCTAACAGGCCGATACCACTTCCAGCGCTTATAACATATACAAGAAGTGGCGGTGCGAGATACCATTCGTGGATAAATGTATTAGATAAACCAAGACTTACAAAGTATAAGATGAACCAAGCTAACAAAGGTATAAACCAGGCATTCTTCGCACGCATTAGAACGTTAAGGCCGATGAGCGCGAGGGGAATGAGAAATAAGCGATGATAGAAGTTACCCATAAAAACATGATGCATTAACTTTATTAGAGATTGAAGCCTAGAAAATTGCTCAGCGTGAACTTGCGGATAGATCACAGCTTTAGCAATTGCGCTATGAGGAATAGGTGAACCAAAATACAGAGTTGTGGCAAGCCCATAGGGAATCAGGACAGCTGCAAGGGCTACAAGCAGCGAGCTGGGGATTGAACGACGTTGCCAGAGCAGCCACGCCAGGATTATTCCAAGCAGCAGTAATCCGTCTATTCTGGTTAAAACAAGTCCTCCTAATACAATACCTAATAGCGCCAAATGGTTCTTCTTTAAGCACCATATCGCAATAATCACAAGACAAAGAAATAAAGATGTCTCCATTCGTGAAACGGTAACTCGCAAAAAAGGAAAGTAAGTACCAATCAAAAGCGCTACTGCTGTACTTATATCTCGACGAGCAGGATGCTCTATACTCATCAAAATTTGCGCGAGCAAATAGATCAAAACTATATCGCACGCGAGATTAAAGATGCCAGACCAGACAAAAATATCTAGATTGAACTTGTTAAAAAGCGCTAAAATCAAGCCGTATAAGGGGGCGGTGCTCCCGAGCACGCGTTCCCCTGGGTTATAAACGAATCCAATGCCCTTCGCCAGGTTTTCGGCATAGCGAAAGGTGATTAAGGCATCCTCATAAGCGAAGTGAGGCCAACGGAGGATTAAGAAAAGGCGAACGGCTGTGGCGGCAAGTACGGGAAGAACAAGGTCTACTAGAGGAAGTTTGCGCCACCAACGGATGATCGACTTCCACATCATTGCATCCCTCAAGCTGGGTCAGTCTCTCATTGGCTGGCTCGAGGTGAAGCCGGAGCGTCAGCAAACTCAGCGCTCTCAGCTCCTCGATCAGCTCATCGCAGTTATGCTTTTCGCCCGATTCCCAGAAGATTGATTGCCCATCGTTGCCGCAATACACGGGGCAAAGGCACCAGGCGATCGAGTAATGCGCCGACTACATATAACTTATCCCAAGGTGGAAGCCGAAACCATGAACGCCATGGGTAAATACCGTCTGTATATACTTCTTGCAACCCAACCCGAGATAACTCCGTCTCTAGTTGCCCTGCATCATAGTGTGTCATCGGTGGAGCTGTGCGAAAACCTTCGAGTCGTTCTTCCCACAAGCGTATTAACGGATGTGCTCCGTTAGGAACAATGACGGCGATAACACGCCCGGCCGGGTTACACGCACCATTTCCGCGATCACGCCCAGCCGATCGGTCTCTTCCAACCAGTGCTCGATCACCCCCTCGTTCACAACCAGATCAAAAACCGAATCGGGAAACGGTAGAGACCGCAGGCTTCCTTGGCAGTAGCCCCAAAGTTGCCCCGGCCATTTCCCTGTCAAGGCTTGCTCTGCAGCTTGAACCCCTCTTAAGACTTCCATCACAAAGTCAAGGGCCACCACACGATGCCCGAAGGAGGCCAGCGCTAAGCTGAACTTACCGCTTCCACAACCCGGTTCCAAGATCAGGCTGTTGGGTAGGAGTGAGGCATAGCGCAGGATCAGTTGAATATAGGGTGAAGCTCGGAAACGACGGAGAAAGCGAACGTCTCCAGCCGGTCCATATCCCTTTCCCCGCAAATATGCTTCCCACGCAGCCCCTACGGTGTCCCGCATCTCATTTTCTCCTTGCAGCAAGCTGCTCATACGTAGCAGCCATCAAGTCGCCATATTTCTCCCACGTGAACTCCTCCGCCCTGGCCCGCGCGGCCTTTCCCATCTCCCGTCGCAACCGCTCGTCCGCTCGCAGGCGTTCCATCCGTTCGGCCAAGGCCTCCACATCCCGGATCGGCACCAGGAACCCCTCTACGCCATCCCGCACCACCGACCCGGCGTTGGGCGTGGTCACCACGGGCAGGCCGCATGCCAGCGCCTCGTAGGTGACCAGGGCGCTCCCTTCCTCAATGGTGGGGAATACGAAGATATCCGCCTGCTGATAGAGGGCCACCGGGTCGGGCACGTATCCCATCCATTTGATCCCCGCCAGGCCCTCCCAGCGTCGCAGAATCGACCGGAAAGCGCCTTCAACCTGCCCCACCAGCCACAGCTCCGCGTCCCGCCATCCCAGCTGACGCCAGGCCTCTAGCAGATAGGGAACCCCCTTGCGAACCCCCACCTGTCCCACAAAGAGCGCCCGGAACGGATGGCCGCTGCGCCTTTCACCCGGTTGAAAGCGATGGATGTCAACGCCGAAGGGAACCTGTAATAGCCGCTCTTGGGGAAACCCCTCCGCCACGAAGGATGCCCGCACGAAATCCGAGGGGATTAACACATAATCGGCCAGAGCCAGCTCCTGAATCCCGCGCCGAAGCATCGCCGAGGGCATTCGGAAACGAAGCCCCCAGCGGGCGTATTCCTCCCGCAGCAGCCTGGCCTGATCGAGCGGATGCGCGGAGGCCCGTTCCACCACGGTCACCATTCCCATCTCCCGGGCGCGCCGGATGCTCCGCAGACCGTAGTTGCCCCAGACGTGGAACACATCCGCTTGCTCTAAGTGTCGGGAGGCCCAGGTATCAAAGAGCACCGCCTGAAAATACCACAGCCATCCCGTGGGCTCCAGGCCGGCCAGCTTGCGCAGCGCCCGGTCGGGCAGGCCCAGAGCTCGGATCTTCTCAGGGGGGATCTCGGTGGGCTGGTAGGCCCCGCAGAGGAGCCGCTTCAACATCCCGTGCCGGTAAAGCCCCCGCACGGCGTGGTAGGCCGTGGTCCCGATGCCCCCTCCCGCGAACTTGCTCCCGATGGCGTAGATCACCCTCACGCCTCTTTCAGCCGCCGCATCCATAGTGCCTTTTGCAACTCCCGCATCCCAGAAACGAGGTCGCTTCGCTCCATTGCCAGCAGGAAGCCGCCGAAGAGGGCACCGAAAAGCCCCAGCTTCAACGCCAGGGTTTCCAACGTCTCTCCCTTCGCCAGAATTTCTATCACGAGCCCTCCCCCCCAAGCAATCCCCAAGGCCAGGGCAGGCCAGACCACCAGGCGGGTTAGCGAGAAATCCACCACTTGCCGCAGGGGGCGGTAGAGCCATGCCGCGCCCACCAGCAACATCCCATCGGCGGCCAGCGCGACCCCGTGGATTCCCCAAAGCCGGGCTCCCAGGATCACCGCAGGGATGAAGAAAACAGCCTGAACGATCGTGGCGTTGCGCAACTCCTTCGGATGGCCCACAGCGAGCAACAGGCCGCCGACGAGCAGAAGGATGGGGTCCAGCATCGTGTAGATCAACATCAGCCGGAAGGCCCAGAGCATCGGCCGCCACTTGTCGCCGATCACGTGGTGGATGAACTCCGGCATCACCAGTCCGAAGGCGCCCGCCACCAGAAAGCCGCTGCGCAAGATGATGTAAGCCGAACGGAAGAAGGCCTGGGAGAGCCGCAGCCGATCGCCCTGCAGGCGGGCGAAGAGGGGCGTAAAGACGGTCACCAGAGGGTTGGCGAGGACCCGGCGGGGATAATGGGCGAACTCGTAGGCCTTGGAGTATAACCCCAGCGGCACCCTTCCTAACGTCGTGCCGATCCAGAAGTCGTCAAAACGGTCCAGTAAGTAATTCAGATTGGAGGCCACCCATGTCGGCTTGCCGTATTCCCAGAACCAGCGGGCGGCCTGGCGATCCCATCCCAGACCTGGCTTCCACTGCCGGAACGGCCCCCAGGTCAAGAGAAAACGCGTCCCGATGCCGCTCAATTGCTCGGCCACCAGCGCCCACACCCCCCAACCCCACCACGCCAGAAGCGGAGCGACCAAGGTCATCACGACCGATGCGGCCACATCGGTGGCCGCCAACTGGGAGAAAGTCAGGTTCTTGCGGATGAGTGTCTCCTGGACTTGGCTCAGATTGGCCAGGAGTTGGGTGAACACCAGAACGACCAATATCGCGCCCAGCCCGGGCATCTGAGGATAGGCCCATTGCAGGAGCGGAGCCAGGGCCAGCAGAAGCCCAAAAGCCAATAGATCCAGGCCCAGGCGCAGAGAAAAATAAGTGCGCAGGAACGGTTCGTCTGCCTCCTGTCGGTGGATGAGGGCCATATCCAGGCCCAGTCCGCGCAGTTGGGCTGCCAACCCGATGTAGAAAAGCGCGAGGGCCACCACTCCAAAGTGCTCCGGCAAGAGCAACCGGGCCAAGAGCACCGAACGCAGAAAGCCCAGCGTGAGCGTTATGAGGGAAGCCCCAATCGTATAGATCGAGCCTCGGATGGCCAGCCCTGTGAGTTTCGCGGAGGAAGGTTCCGGAAAGAATTCATTGGGCATCCGCCGTACCCCTATCCCACCGGACAGTTGGTTGCGAGGCTTTGTCCGCTACCGTTCACTTCCGTCCCTTTAGGTGGTTCTGGATGGGCTGAACGTTCCATCCAAGCCTGCAGCGTTTTCAGGAGTATAGTTCCATAGCTCCCAGGAGGCAGTTCGAAGGCCAGGACGGCCTCCCGTTTCTCCGGATGGAGGCTCTGTAGCTCCAGGGCGAACGGCCGACACCAGACCGGCCGGCGAGTTGGGGGAGGGGCATCCTCCAGCAAGGCCCCCCGTCGGAAATGAGCAGGCTGGAGCCCTTCCTCCTCCAGCACCGCGGCCAGCGCCTCCGACCAAGGAGCCTCGCTGCGGGCCCGTCGATGGGGCAAGGCCACGACCGCCGCGGCCTCTGGCGGCGGTTCCAGCGGCACCGGGAAGCGTTCCCCACGGATCTCGATCTCGCAATGAGGGATCCGGGCCCACACCCATGCCAGCATGCGGTTCCAGAGCCACGCCCGATAGGCATCGACCCACAGCGCCCGCAGGCGTCCCGGGATGCGGTGCACTGCGCCCCGCCAATCGGTGGGATGATCCTTGAGGAAAACGAGCACGCTCCGATAATTGGACGGACGGGGCGCCCGCTCCAGCATCGCCGCCCAATCCCCCCACCAGGCCCGAGCTTCCGCCTTAAAGGCCCGCACGGCCGGAGGATCCCCGATCAGGGGGATGGTGAGGTAGATCCGAAGGGTCTCCTCGGCCTGTCCCAAGAGGAGGGACCGGCCGATGAAACCGGCCTCCGGGCTCCACGACCCGAAACGCTGGTCATCGAAGTAATTGGGGAACCCTTGAGCGGCGAGGAGGGCAATCGCCCCAGGCAACCGTTCGATCTCGCGATCGGTCAGATCCCGAAGCCGAACGATGAACCGGTTCCCCCGCAGATCCTGGGGGCGCAGCGGGCGATCCGCGTAACCCACCCGGACGGCCTCGAAGCCCTCTCCCTGGACGCGGGCAGGCCCCCGACCCCGAACGGCGGCCATCTGGACGGCGAGGGCGTCGCGATCCTTGAGGGCGGGGAAGATCACCGCCCGCTGCGGCACACCCAGCCTCGCGGCCAGCTCCGCTTGAACCTCCAGCGTGGTCCGCCCCCGCTTGCGCACTTGATAAAGGGTGTAGGGGCCGCCCGGCTGAAGCGGAAGCTCCATCATTTCCTCGACCTGAAAATCCTCCGGTTGAACCTTCCAACGCATCCTCATCCCTTTGTGCGGGCTGCCTCATCCACCCCGGAGCCCCGTGGATTCGGGGAACGACAGATGGGTCCGAAGTCCTGCTCAGCCCACCGGCGTTCCGGCTTTCTCCAAGATCGCCCCGAACGCACCGTCCATGTGATGCACATGGGGCAGGACCCGATAGAAGCCCTCGGCGTCGACAAAAGAGGTGGGCACCTTGCCCTGCGCGGACACCAGGCGGAACTCCGGGTGGTCCCGCAGGAAGGCGTAAATTTGTTCTTCATTTTCCTCTGGCTCCAGCGAACAGGTGCTGTAGACCAGGTATCCGGACGGCCGGAGCATCCGAGCGGCGGCTTCCAAGAGCTCCCGCTGAATGCGAGTGAGGCTCGCGAGGTCGGATTCCTGTTTATGCCATCGGGCGTCGCTCCGCCGGGCCAGCACCCCCGTCCCCAGACAGGGGGCATCGATCAGGATGCGATCCGCCCATTCCGGCAGGAACGGTCGTCGCCCATCCGCCTGGACCACGTGGATGATCGTGAACCCCATCCGCAAGGCGTGCTCCCGCAGGCGACGGAGGCGACCGAAGTGAGCGTCCGCCGCCACCACCATCCCTCGATCCCCCATCCACTCCACGATGGCCGTGGTCTTCCCTCCAGGGGCTGCACATAGATCCAACACCCGCAGCCCCGGCCGCAGCTCCAACAGATAGGGAACCATGGCCGCCGCCTCATCCTGCGCGATTACCTTCCCTTCCTGATACGCTGGCCATGCGGTCAGATCCAGCCCGCCCTCCACCAGGATGACGTAGGGATGATAGACGCTGGGCCGGGCCCGCAGGCCTTGGGCCTCCAGATCTGCGAGGATCTCCTCTCGGGTCGCCCGCAAGCGGTTCACCCGCAGGCTCAAGGGCCGGGGGGTATTTTGGAAGCGGCAGAGCTCCCGCGTCCCCTCCACCCCATAGCGGGCGATCCAACGGCGCACCATCCACTCCGGGAACGAATAGCGGATCGCCAGGTGCGCCACCGGATCCTCGCGGATGGAAGGGAAAGACGCGACCGGTTGTCCGCGCTCCAGCCGGGCGGAGATCCGGCGCAGCACCGCGTTCACCAGCGCCGCGGCCCCTTCCCCCGCGGCCATCCGGGCAACCTCCACGGTCTCGTGGACGGCCGCCCAGCGCGGGATTCGATCGAGAAACATCAGTTGATAGAGGCCCATCCGCAAGGCGTTCCGCACCCAGGGATCCAGACGCTCCAGCCCCCCTCGCACATAGCGGGCCAGGACCCAATCCAGGGTCTTCCGCCAGATGGTCACGCCGTCCACCAGCGTCGTGAGGAGATCCTGATCCCGCGGGGAAAGCGTGATCTCCCGCCGCAGGGCCTGTAACACATAGTCCGCATAAGCGGCCTGAGTCTCAATCCGATGTAGCGCTTTGAGCGCGTAATAGCGGGCAGGAGATCGAACGGAGGGCTTGGAGCGCAAGGGTCAGTCTCCTCCCTTAGGTTGTCGAGGATCTCCACTTCAGGCGCTTTCCTTCAAGAAAGTGCATGAAAAATTTGCTCTGACTGGAAGTGGGGAAGG
>FPIC01016941.1_pt1 | contig 13188 bp, 17 predicted proteins | sample 1504481 | NCBI WGS metagenome assembly FPIC01 (sample SAMEA4475357, study PRJEB15587) | soil metagenome | biome: Soil; feature: Field | place: India | collected 2015-03-11 | depth 0 m
CCATCCTAAACCAGGCTAGACTACCGCCGCATGGCTGTTAGATAGTGGTTGGTTAAAAAGTTTTTACCTAGAAGCCCCGCGGCGGCAACCCCCGCCGCGTTGGCTTCCTGCTCGGCTTAGTTGTGGGGGATGTCCCAGTCGCTGAGGGCGTGGTCGTCGCCGCGGGTTCTTGAGCCGAACAAGACGACGTCTCCGTGGGGGCAGTGTTCTAGGACGAACCGCCTCACCGCGTCCTTTAGCTTCGCATCCCTGGCCTTCGCTACTTCAATCCACTTGTCCAGCGCCATATCTCTTCTAGGCATTTCAGGAAGTGTTCGGCTTCCCACTGCTTGTAGTCGCTTACTCGGCGTCGGGGTTTCTCGATTGGACGTAGTGCTATTCTAGGGCCTTGGCGCACAGCGCAACCCCCTCGCCTATTTCGACGTTTTTTATCATGGATAGTCTCTTCGCCATTTCGTAGAGACCGTGGGTCATGGGCCTTGCACCAGCCTCCCTAACCAGAGCGGCCTTAAGGAGAAGCTCGGCAGACTGCTGTGCAAGGAAGCATGCAAGGTCGTAGGCCCCCATTTCGAAATTGCGCCTGGCATACACCTTATAACGCGCGGCCTTTTGTAGCCACGACTCCACGTAGAATTGCCCGTCAATAAAAATATGTGCGGGGGGACTAGGGTTTGGGCTGTTGGGCCTTCCGCCGATCTGAAGAAAAAAGTGGGGGTTACCCGTAGAAGTACTGTTTGCCCTCCTCGGTGAACTCGATGGTGTCTTTGTCGTAGTTGTAGAAGCCGATGTCGATGTACTGCGGCTTGCCGTTCTTTACTGTGACGCCCCAGAGGATGAAGCTGGGGTTGGCCCTGTCGCCGTTTTCGTCGAGGAGCACCGTGCCGGTTGCTCCCTTGTACCGGCCTTCTTTGCCCCACTGCTCAAGCGTGGCGCGTACCTTGTCGGGGTCGTCAGTCCCTATCGTGGCCATGATTTCGCCAAGCATTTTTATAATGTCGTAGGACTGGGGGGCGGGGGTTATGGGCTCGGCGCCGCACTTAGCGCGGAACTTCTGGGCGAACTGCTGATACTCCGGTGTGGTGGCCAGAGCCCAGTTGGCGGTTCCTATGATCTTCCCATTTGCCATGACGTTGCCGCCTTCTTGTAGCAGTATGGGCGAATACGCCATGCCCTCAGTGCCTATAAGCCTGGCCTTAGAGAGTACGGGGTCTTGTCCTATTGCGTTTAGCACCACTGAGCCGTCGTCTTCAAAGGATACGATGACCAGGGCGAAGTCGGGGCCTACTAAGTCTTTAACCTCTGAGGATATTTTTTTCACAGCCTCGGGAGCTGTTTGTGGAAAGGCCTTTGGGTCGGGGTCGTAGGCGGCGACGGAGACGAGCTTGAAGCCGCGCTTCTCTGCCTCTTTCTGGAGCTCCAGGTATAGGCCCTCGCCGTAGGCGTCTTTCCTGTATACAAGAGCTACCTTCTTTACTCCGAGCTCCTTCAGGACGGCGCCTATGGCTCTGATCTGTTTGGCGTCGGTGCCGACGATTCTGTACAGCCAGTCGTTAGGCAAGGCTAGAAGCGACGACGTAGACCACGCGCTGAAGAGGATTATGTGGTTCTGGTCGGCGAATGGCTTCTCTCCGGAAGCCTCTCTGCTGGTGAGGCCTGCGTGGACCGCCCTCACGCCTCTGGCGTAGAGGCTTTGTAGCTTCTGGGCCGCCACGTTGGGGTCAAGCTGGGTGTCTTCGACGTACAGCTCGAATTTGTATCCCTTGCTCGCATATTCGGAGTTGAGTTCATCTACCGCGAGTTCCGCGGCGCATTGGGCCAACTTGGCGTAGCTACTAAAGCCGCCTGTCAGCGGCAGAAGGGCGCCCAGCTTAAAGACCTTAGTTGTGGTGGTGGGTTGGGTCGTCTGCGTGCTGGAGGGCGGCGCGGTTGTTGTCTGTTGTTGGCCGCCGCCCATGGTGAGGAGTATGCCCAAAATCGCAATGAGCACTACTACAGCCCCTACAATATACAATGTATTTTTCATAGGTACAGCATTGTGAGGGTTTTTAAGTATTGTTTATTAACCAATGCTTTCCAAGTGGCGTGTCTGAAATTTTAAAAATTGAGGGGGTAGAGGCGGGCTACGGCAAATTCCACGTACTGTTTGGCGTAGACCTAGAGGTTAAGGCCGGCGAGATTGTGGTTCTTCTCGGCCCAAACGGCGCTGGCAAGTCGACGCTCTTAAACAGCGTAGTGGGGATGGCCGACGTCTACTCAGGGCGCATTGTGCTGATGGGACAAAAGATCACGGGTAGGCCGCCCCACGAGGTTACGAAGATGGGCGTCGCCTACGTCATGCAGAGTCCTAACAACTTCGGCACGCCGAACATCTTCGGTGAGCTCACCGTGTACGAAAACCTAGTCGCCGCCTCTGCCGGGATTCCGAGAGGCGAAGCCCAGCGTAGGATAGAGGAGGTTTTTGAAATTTTTCCGAAGCTGAGAGAGTTAAGGGATAGGAAGGGCAAATTCTTGTCGGGCGGCGAAAGGCAGATGCTTGCAATTGGGCTTGGGCTGATGAAAAAGCCCAAGTTGTTGATGCTTGACGAGCCCACAGCCGGCCTCGCTCCGAAGCTAGTAAGCGACTTTTTCTTGGCCATAAGAGATATTAGAGATAAGCTGGGCATCTCTGTCCTGCTCGTAGAGCAGAACGCCAAGAAGGCGCTGGAAATAGGCGACAGAGCCTACGTCCTCGTAACAGGCCGCATTAAGTACAGCGGGGACGCCAAGTCGCTGAGCGAGGACAAACTCGCCGAGCTATTCCTCGGTGCAGAGACAGGAGGCGAGACACGTACCTATGCAGATACCCCCCGGCGTTAGGTATAAGGTATTCAAAACAAAGAAGTTGGCTATATACTACCTATTTGACGACACGGAAATTGGACAAATCCCAGAAAAAAAGGTGGTATGCGGAGGGCACGAATTCTACTTCTTCAAGGAAGCGGTTGTTATAAAGCCCATCAAAGAGACTTCTCAAGCTCAAGAAGCTCCTTCAACCTGATCCGGACAGACTTGCCGTCAGGGTACTCTCTCACAACTATAAAGTCCAGGAGGCCCCGTCTAAACTCCTCCATGGCGATAATCACAGGGTCCATGGACCCCACCTCCTGAGGGTCGACCAGCGGCTGTGCCCCCATCGCCAGCTGAATAGCCCTAGCCCCTACTACGCGGGCAATCTCATACTTCGTGAGACGTGGCGGATAGAAGTCCCGCTTTACCAAGGCCCTCTCCAGAAGCTCGACCATTTTTTCTATCTTTTCTAAAAGTTCAGCAGTAGACACTGCCTCCACGACAAGGGCCAGTAGAAACCTGTTTATAAATTTGTAGGAAAAAGACTAGTTCGAATTTCTACCAACAATGCTGATGCAACCAGTCAAACCGCCCAGCTAGCCGTCCGGCCCATTCCCTCAGAAATCTGGCACAGCGATAGCTCTAAGGCTCGCCAATTTCGAGCATGTAGACAAAAAATCCCAGATGGGCTACATGTAGTAGTGTGTCGGGTTAATTGCCAATAGTAACGTAAACCAGAATAAAAGAGAAAATAACAGGTAAGAATAGAGGGAAACCTTTTAAAAATTAGTCAAACTTGGTCTCGCCCTTCTCTTCTTCGCCCTCCTCTTTCTTGCCTTTCTTCTCCTCTTTCTTCGGCGCTCCCGCTGCGATTATGTCATCGATGCGTAGTATCATTATCGCGGCCTCCACCGCCGATTTGATTACCTGCTTCTTCACAATTAGCGGATCCCACACGTTGAGGGCGGCCATGTCGGTGATCTTGCCGCCGTGGACGTCTACGCCGGCGGTGAGCTCGCCGTTGTCGTGCCTCCTCCTCAGCTCGGCGATTGCGTCTACGGGGTCAAGGCCCGCCGTCAGCGCCAGTATGGTGGGGATGTGCTCAAGGGCGTCGGCGAATTTCAGCGCCGCGAGTTGCTCCTTGCCTGGTAGCTTCCTTGCGTACTCCCTCACTCTCCTTGCCACCTCTACCTCGAAGGCGCCGCCGCCGGGCACGATCTTAGGCTCTCTGAACAGGTCGCGGGCCACGTGGAGGGCGTCTTGCAGAGAGCGCTCGACCTCGTCTAGTATGCGGTCGCTGCCGCCCCTCACCAGGATGGTGACGGCCCTCGGGTTGGGGATGTCCTCTACAAACACCATTTTCTCTTCGCCCACCTTCCTCTCTTCGACGAGGCCAGCTGTGCCGAGGTCCTCAGGTCTGGCGTCCTTAATGGACGTAATTATCTTGGCGCCTGTAGCCCTCGCCAGTTTCTCGATGTCGCTCCTCTTCACTCTCCTAACCGCCAGTATGCCCTTCTTCGCCAAGAAGTGCTGGGCCACCTCGTCGATGCCCTTCTGCGTAATTACCACGTTGGCGCCGATGGAGGCCAAGTGTTCCACGTACGACTTGAGGATCTCCGCCTCCTGGTCGAGGAAGGCCTTGATCTGGTCGGGGCTGGTCACGCTTATCTTCGTCGTCCACTCGGGCTTCTCGATCTCCAGAGGCGCGTCTAGAATGGCGATTTTGGCATTGGTGACGCGCTTCGGCATGCCGGGGTGCACCACCTCCTTGTCCAGCACAATGCCCCTAATCAGCTGGGTCTCGTAGATGGACTTGCCCTTCTTCTTCTCGATCTTAATCCAGTCTAGGTCTAGATACGGCTTGCCGTCCCTCTGTTCCACTGCCTGCATCGCCGCCTCGACGACGAGACCGGCGAGGTAGTCCCTAGTCTCAGCTACTACCTTAGAGGAAAGGGCGCTGGACACAACCTTCAGCAACTGCTCCTTGGTAAGTTCAATGGGCTTGGCGACCTCCTCGGCCACCTTCAGAGCATAGTCGGAGGCCTTCTTGTAGCCGTCTACCACAATGGTCGGGTGGATCCCCTCCTCGAGGAGCTCTTCGCCGAGCTCAAGGAGCTTGCCTGCGAGGACCACGACTGTCGTGGTACCGTCGCCGACCTCGGCGTCTTGGGCCTTCGCTACTTCGATCAACAGCTTGGCAGCGGGGTGCTGGACTTCCATCTCCTTGAGAATCGTAGCGCCATCACCAGTAATCGTGACGTCCCCAAAGGCGTCGATGAGCATCTTGTCCATTCCGCGAGGACCTAGGGATGTCGCCAGTATCTCCGCGATTACCTTAGCAGCCTGTATGTTAGAGCGCCGGGCGTCAACGCCGGTGGTACGCTGGGAACCCTCCTTTAGTATCATTACCGGAACTCCTGACTTTGGTGCTTGCTGTGCCATGGCTTGACATAAATAATGCATATAAAAATTTTTCTCCGCTAAAACACGTTGACGACAGGCAGAGGGTAGAGGCCTATACGATGGCTTCTGCAGGATAGGCGCATGAGGAGTGTTGGTTGCGCACTGTGACTAGGAGGGCAGATTAGTGAAAATCAAAGACGGGTTTTGGCGCGAGAGGCGAGTATATGATCTGAATTAAGAATTTGTCTCTGTTTTTCGGGGTTGGCTATGGCTTTGTCTTTGTGCGCCGTTTTTGGGTTAAGAAAATGTCTTGGTCAGCGCTAATATGGTTTGCCACTTTGCGTCGATTTCCTCTTCGAGGTTTTTGATGTCGTTGTCGGTGAGGTGGGCGAATCTTCCCTGGAGTTTTAGGTATTCTTTTAGTGGCTTTCTTTTGTTCTTGTCTGCATATACAGTTGAGGGCGGGTTAAGTTTGAATTTGCCGTTGTCGTATTCCCACAGGATCCAGGCGCCCGTCTCCACAGCCAGCCTTGCCACCTCTACGGTTTTGGCTGGGTCGAATCTCCAGCCGGGTGGGCAGGGGGTGAGTAGGTGTATGAATTTGAAGCCCTCCACCTCGGCCGCCCTCTTTAACTTTCTGTAGAAGTCCTGGGGGTATGCAATGCTGGCTGTGGCCACGTAGGGGGCGCCGTGCATGGCCATTAGTAGCGCTACGTCTTTTTTCCTCTCGCGTTTGCCCATAGGCGTTGTGGTGGTCCAGGCGGCGCGGGGAGTGGAGCTACTGCGCTGTATGCCGGTGTTCATGTAGGCCTCGTTGTCGTACATGATGTATAGGATGTTGCTGTTCCTCTCGGCGGCGCCGCTAAGCGTCGCGAAGCCTATGTCTGCGGTGCCTCCGTCTCCTGCCCAGACCACGGCGTGTCCCTTCACGCCGAGTGTTTTGAAGGCCTCTGCGATGCCAGTCGCCACGGCGGCGGCTGAGGCGAAGGGGACGTTGAGGATGGGCATGGCGACTCCGGACTTGGGGCTTAGTCCTTGGACCACCGAGGCGCAGCTGGCTGGTATGGTTAATACAGCCTCCTCGCCGAGGGCCATTCCAAGTATTTTCCACCCAATCATCATGCCGCATCCGGCGCAGGCGGCGTTTCCAGGCACGACGTACCTCTTCTTGGGGAGCTGGTCTAGGCGGAAGCTCATATTACGAACTCCACACCTCTGTATTGGCCTTCTACCGCTTTCTGCACGGCGTCTAGGAAGCCCTGGGCGTCGAAGTCGACGCCGGCGATTCCGGCGACGATGTTGACCACCTCGGCCCTGGTCAGGTGGGCCCTCATCTCTATCCCAAGAACGCCGCCTAGTGGGGTTATGTCTCTGTCGAAGACGATGACTTTTTCACATTGGTCGAGCTTGGCGACCTCTTCGCTGGGGAAGGGTCTGAGGAATCTGACTCTCATTAGGCCGATGGGGATGCCGCGCTTCCTTAGGGCATCTACTGCCGCCTTCGCATCGCTACACCAAGCCCCCATGCAGACGGCGGCGTATTTGGCATCGCCTGTCTTGTACCACTCGACAAGCCCTCCGTAGCTCCTGCCGGTTAATTTTCCGTATTCTTCATCTGTCTTCTTTATGATCTCCTTCGCTTGTTTCTGGGCCTCGTACACAGCCGCTACTTTGTGTCTTGCGTGTATTTTGTTGTCGGAGGGCAAGTTGCCGAAGATCACCGGCTCGCCGGGGCGGAGTGTTATCGGGGCATCGGGTCTCCGCGGGGGTAGGAATTTGTCGACTATATCTTGTGGCGTCACTTCGACGGGCTCTGTGGAGTGGCTTAAAATAAAGCCGTCTAGGCCTATGGCCGTGGGCAGTAGTGCGGCTTCAGCTATTCTGAAGGCTTGTAGCGTCATGTCAAACACCTCCTGCACCGTCTCGGCCATCCCAATAATCCAGCCGGAGTCTCTGAGGGTGAGGATGTCGTTGTGCTCTACGTGGATATTCCATGGAGGGCCTATTGTCCTAGTCACCACTGCCATGACGACCGGTGCCCTGCTAAGCGCGGCCCACCAAGTGGCTTCGTACATGTAGAGCAGGCCGTGGGAGGAGGTGGCCGTAAACGCCCTGGCTCCCGCCATTGCGGCTCCATAGACCACGGACATGGCGGCGAATTCAGACTCCACGTTGACGAACCTTGCGCTGAGTTCCCCCTTCTCGACGAACTCTGAGAGCTTCTCCACTATCGACGTCTGCGGGGTGATGGGGTAGGCGGCTATCACGTGGGGCTTCGCCGCCTTCACCGCATAGGCCACTGCGTAGTTCCCCGTCAGCGCGGTTTTCTGAACTGTCAACGCCTTCATGTCTCCTCGGGGATCATGTTTATTGCTTTGACGGGGCAGACGTCGGCGCAGATGCCGCAACCCTTGCAGTAGGTGTAGTCTATAGTTACTTTGTGTCCTCTCTCCCAGTCTATGACCGACTCGGGGCAGTAGAGCCAACAAAGGCCGCAGTCTATGCACTTGTCTAGGCTTACGACGGGTTTATAGGTGCGCCACGTGCCGGTGATGCCGGCTGAGGCGGGTGCGGGTTTTGAGAGGGGGATCACGTTGTTAATGGTTGTTCTGCATTTATATACTTTATAGTGGTATATAGAACCGTAAAAACTTCTGTAATTGTATGAAATACGAGAAGTAAAATACGTTTACGACGGTGTGGCACTCTAAAATTTTATAAAACTTTTGGATTTTTTATACGTGTTCGAGGCAGTGTTTCTGGGTCGGGGAGGACAAGGGGCGGTGACTGCTGTCCAACTTCTCGCCTATGCCGCAGCCCTGGAGGGGAAGAAGGCACAGGCGTTGCCCGAGTTCGGCGCAGAGAGGAGAGGGGCCATAGTGAGGGCCTACCTCAGAGTGGGGGATGTGCTTCTACATTCTTCGGTGAAAAAGGCGGATTATGTGGTGGTGCTGGACGGGCGTATTGTCGAGCAGATCGATGTGAGGCAATACGGCAAGCCGGGAGCCGTGTATATAGTGAACAGCAAGACGCCGGCGGATTGGTACATAGCCATAGACGCCACCTCCATTGCCTTGAAGCACGGCCTTGTTGTGGCTGGGTGGCCTGTGGTTAATCTAATAATGGCAGCGGCGCTAGCTGCTGTGAGTGGGCTAGTTTCTCTAGACAGCATCGTGAAGGCGATTCCAGAATACGTACCTAAGCGATTTGTCGAGAGTAACATAAAGGCCGTGGTGGAGGGCTACGAGGTTGCTAAGAGGAGCTTAAGGCCAGCGCCCTCCGTCGATTGAGTATATCTCGACGTCTGGGACAAGTACCCCGCGGGCGTCCACAATTAGAGGCGTTCTCATGAGCTTGGCTATTCTACTTGCCTCTATCCTGTAGACTGTGTGGTCTGTTGACACCACGACGGCGTCTGCCCCCTTCACCGCCGCCTCTAGGTCTTGGAAGATGGCGATGCCCCACTTTGCCAGCTGGGGATCCTGCTTGATATAGGGGTCGTGTACCACAATCTGCTCTGGCCTTATTCCGATGTTTAGTAGAGTGGAGATTATGCCGTATGTGGGGCTTTCGCGGGGGTCGTCTACGTCGCCTCTAAAAGCCAGCCCTAGAATCGCAATCTTGGCAGTTGCTGGGTTTACTCTATTTTTGAGCATTGCCCTAACCGCGGCGAAGGCCACTTCTGACGGTTGCCTCTCGTTTATCGCCCTAGCTGCGCGCGTAAGGGGGAGATCTACGCCGTATTTAGCCGCTACCCACATGAGGAAGTAGGGGTATACGGGGATGCAGTTGCCTCCGACTCCTGAACCTGGTTTGTGTACGTGGCTGTAGGGCTGGCTGTTGGCGGCCTCCCTAGCCTTTCTGAAGGATATGCCTAGGGCGTTTGCCAGCTTCGCCATCTCGTTGGCTAGGGCTATGTTGACGTCTCTGTATACGCCTTCTAGTAGTTTTTCGAATTCAGCCTCCTTGGCGCTGTTCAGCACCACTACGCCTTTTTTGGACACTAGTCTATAAAGCCCGGCGGCTTCTTCTGTGCTCTTCGGCCCGACGCCGGCAACTACCTTGGGGTAGTTCTCCACGATGTCCTTGAGGGCGTGGCCTACCATTATGCGTTCGGGGCTGTAGGCGAGGAAGAAGTCCTCCTCCGCCTCAAGGCCGGAGGTGTTTTCTAGCACAGGCTTAACGACCTCCTCTGTGGTGCCGGGCGGCACGCTGGATTCTATTATCACTAAGTCGCCTTTTTTAAGGCCAGCCCCTATGGCCTTTGAGGCGGAGATGAGGGCAGAGAAGTCCACCTCCACTGAGGTAGCCGACTTCTTGAGGAAGACAGGAACTGCCACGATCTTCGCTTGGCTTCTTATTGACGCCACGACGCCGTCAGTAGTTGCAGTAAACCTCCCGTTTTTCACTGCTGGTAGAAGTACCTCCACGACATCTCTCTCTGGGTACTCCACCACACCGTTGTTCAGCTTCTCTACTTTCACCGCATCTACGTCGACGCCTATGACCCTAGCCCCAGCCAGCGTCCAGGCGGCGGATAGGGCCATCCCGACATAGCCGAGGCCGTAGACCGCGACTGTGAGCTCACCACGCTTGAGAAGCTCGACAAGCATTGGGGGTTTGGTGAATACAGCTTTTTAAAAAAATACATCGTTACTGCGTAGTGGAAATCTACACAATAGGCTACGGGGGGTGGATCTCTTCTCCGCACATTGGCTACACATCTCTGTATGTGAGAACTGATGTGGGCATATTGTTAGACGCCGGGGAGTGCACATATGCCAGGTTGGCGCAGTGCGGCTTGTCGTGGCCCGACGTGGTGTTTATAAGCCACAGACACGGCGACCACATATTGGGCCTCCCCACCTTTATGCTCATGGCCAGAAGAGTCGGGAAAAGGCTTAGGGTGGTTGCCGATCGGGAGACGCTTGAGGCGGCGGCGGAGTTGGCGCGTCTGGTGGGGATAGAGAACTCTTTGCCATATGTAGAGTTCGTGGAGGCCTCCGGGCCTATGACAATAGGGGAGACTAAGCTGACCTTCGCCCCCACCTCACACCCAGTTCAAACCCTTGCCGTGAGGATAGAACACGGGGGAAAATGTGCGGTGTACAGCTCCGACACCGCGCCATCTGACAACATCGTAGAGCTGGCCCGTGGTTGCGACTTGTTGATACACGAAGTCTCGGGAAACCCAGGGCAAGAGGAGGAGGCGCATAGAGTCGGCCACAGCACCACGGCAGACGCCGTGGAGATCGCGAAGAGGGCTGGTGTGCGGATGCTCATGCCGATACACTTCTACGTAGATCCCCCAGTGGTTCCCCCAAGCGTCACGCTGATAATCCCGACGCCTTGTGGGAGGCTCCCTATATGACGTGTTACAAGCTTTCAAGGCGGCGTGACCTCTTCGCGTTTCCCTACCCTCTCACCGTTTGGAGGGATCCCCCGCGCTCGGTTGAGGTGGTTAGAGATTTCGTGGAGAGCTACGACATTAGGCACATCTACACTGTTGGCGATGTGGTTACCAGAAATTTTCTCGAATATGGCCTTGCCCCTACTTCAGTGGTTGTGGACGAGAAGACGAGGCGGGGGATTAAGGTGGAGGGGCTGGGCTTGTACAAGAGGGTGATAAGAGTCAACAACCCGCCAGGTTACATAACCGAAGAGGCTTGGGCGGCGGTGGAGGAGGCCGTGGAGGGAGGCGTACTGATCAAGGTAGATGGTGAGGAGGATATGCTTTCCCTCGCCTTTATTAAACTGGCTCCTCCGAGATCTGTTGTGGCATATGGCCACTACCTCGGCGCTCTTGTGGCAATACCTGTTGACTGGTATAGAGACTCCATACTAAGGCTCTTTAACTACCTCGAACAGTGCCAGCAGAAAGCGTGACGCCAGATTGGGTGTCCAAATATTGGCAGGCACAGTGGCTACGATGCCTACGTAAAATGCGCATAGGGAGGAAATAAGGGCATTGTATCGAGCAAGGATTAATTAGCCATGATTTCTATCTGCATATGAGACCTACCATTATATTTACGGTGGCTATTGCTGTGTTTGTTTTGTTATCTATCGCGATTGTATATACGCGTTTAGGGTCTCCTTCCGTGCAAACGCCATCGCAACTTGGCGAGTTACCTCTACCTCCATGGGCCATGTCTTTTGGAAACCCCAACGCGCCGGTAACCGTTATCGAGCTGTTCGACCTCCACTGTCCCTACTGCGCGTGGGCGCACACACAGCTGGACCCGCTGTACAAAAAGCTGGTTGGGGAAGGAAAGCTGAGGCTAATCTTTCTAGACCTCATAGTGCACCCCGACGCTCTGCTGGCACACCAATACTTGCACTGCGCGTACAGGCAACTTGGCAACAAGACCCTCGATATGATAACGCGGCTGTACGAGGCCTACGACCCTCAGGACACTGGGAAGCAGTTACAACTTCTGCAACAGTACAGGTGCAACGACGCGCCTAGCGCAACCGACTTTGAAAACGCCGCGAGGGCCTTGGTGCGGTATCTGGCCCAAAAAGGCGTAAGGATAACACAGTTGGGCACCCCCACCTTTATCATAATAAAAAACGGGACTATTGAGGTTGTCGTAGGCGCCCAGGTAGACCGCGTAGCCTCTCTTATTAGTCAGTAGCTGGGGGGATTAGCACCTCTCTTTCTTTTTGTAGTGCCAAAGTCCTCGCCTGTTCTAGCATCCTAGCCACTTCTATGTAGCCGTGTTCGTAGAATAGGTTTGTCAGCCTCGTCAATTCTTCGACCAGAGACGTGTTTTGCTTCATTGTTTGCCTAAATACTACAGTATATAAATCTTTCGCATATCAGACAGCTGCCGCGTCTTCACCCCTCGTTTTTGGTCGGGGTCATCACTATATATACCGCCGGACTTGGGGGTTAAAAGTGAGATACGAGGTTGACAAGAGGCGGCGTATTGTAAGAGTCACGCCTGAGAGGGACGAGGACCTCTATTTTCTCTACCTCCTAATAGATGTCGGTGACGTGGTGAGAGGGTGGACTGTGAGGGAGTACAAACCGGACGGCACGAAGGAGGGAGAGCGGGTTAAAATGTTTCTTGGCATTAAGGTCGAGGCGTTGGAGTACCACAAGTTCCGCGGTAGCTTGAGAGTGAGGGGGCCTGTGGTGGAGGTCGAGGAGGGCATAGAGGGCGTCAAGGGGAGGAGGCACACCTTTGACATAGTGGCTGGGAGAGAGGTCGAGATCGAAAAGGGAGACGAGGAGGCTCTAGAGGCGGCCGAAGGCGTGTTGGAGATGGCCAAGGGCATACTGCCGAGGATTCTCCTGGTGTCTGTAGACGACGAGGAGGCGGCCTTTGCCTACGTGACGGCGTTGGGAGTAGAGGTATTGTATTTTCTACGCAACGACGCCAGGAGAGGTGGTGAGGAGGGGAGCCTATTAGACGAATTTCTAGCCGCGGTGGGAAAGGCAACGGAGAACCTAAGGCGTCGCTACAACCCAGACAAGGTCGTGCTCGCAGGCCCCCACATTATCTTGGAACATGTTGCGAGATACGTACACGGAGACCGCATCCCGCAGAGCTCTGGCGGCCTAGCCGGAGTGTACGAATTCGTGAGAAGAGGGCTCTACGACGCGTTTAAGGCCGAGATAGGCTTCTCAGCGTATGAAAAACTTCTGCAACTATTAGCTACGAACAGCGAGAGGGTGGCGACGGGACCTAAAGATGTTGAGGAGGCAGCCTCTGCTGGGCGCATTGACGCGTTGCTGGTGCTGGATTCTTTCATAAAAGAAAACCCGGGAGAGGTCTGGGCTATTATATCCCGCGCGTATAAAAGCCGTAGCAAGATCTTCATAATTCGAGAAGATACAGAAATAGGCGTTGGGCTTAGAGCAATGGGAGGAGTTGCAGCTATATTGAGATGGTAAAAAGAGACAGGGAAAAAATGGGTTGTTTTTGTGGTTATTTCTTCTTGCCTAGCAAC
>FPIC01000618.1_pt1 | contig 13181 bp, 17 predicted proteins | sample 1504481 | NCBI WGS metagenome assembly FPIC01 (sample SAMEA4475357, study PRJEB15587) | soil metagenome | biome: Soil; feature: Field | place: India | collected 2015-03-11 | depth 0 m
AACACAAGATTCATACTACTAGCAAACTACGTGTCGCGTATTATTGATCCCATAATATCCAGGTGCGCGGTGTTTAGGTTTTCCCCAATGCCCCGTAGCCTAATGGCTGAGAGACTTCGCCACATTGCTAAGAGTGAGGGGATTGAGTTAAGAGATGATGCCATAGATCTGATATACGAGGTATCAGAGGGGGACATGCGTAAGGCTATAAATCTGCTACAAGTGGCGGCGGCTACTAGCAAGGTTGTCGACGCAAACGCCGTGGCGTCGGCCACCACGATGATTAGGCCGGCGGATGTCGTAGAGCTTTTCAATTTAGCATTCAACGGCGATGTTACGAAGGCCAGGGAAAAGCTAAGAGAATTGATGTATGTAAAGGGAATTGCTGGAATCGACTTCATAAGAGCATTCCAGAGAGAGCTCATTCGTATGCCCCTCGACGATGAGGTTAAAGCGGAGATAGCCGAGCTTTTGGCCGAAGTCGATTACAGATTAACGCAAGGCTCAGATGAGGAACTGCAGTTGTTGTATCTTCTATCTAAACTGGGCGCCATAGGGAAGAGAGCTAGACAGACGCCGCCTCCTTCGAAGAGGAGGTAAATGGCCCTGCCGTGGGTTGAGAAGTATAGGCCGAAGTCGTTTGCAGATGTAGTAGACCAAGAGGAGGCTAAATACGTCTTGGCATCGTGGATCTGCGCCAGATTTAGGGCACCTAAAGACTTCTGTACCAGGTGGGCAAAGAAAAAAGACAAGGAGATTTTAGACGCGAGGGCTGTCCTCCTTGCGGGGCCGCCTGGGGTTGGCAAAACCACACTGATCCATGCCCTTGCCCGAGAGATTGGGTATGAGCTTATTGAGCTCAATGCTAGCGATGTCAGAACTGCGGAGAGACTAAAGGAGGTAGTTGGTAGAGGGCTGAGAGAGGGGTCGCTATTCGGCTATGGGGGTAAAATTGTTCTATTTGACGAAGTAGACGGGCTTCATATAAAAGAAGATGCTGGGGGATTAGAGGCAATTATCGAGATCATAGAGAATTCAAAAGTTCCCATAGTCATGACAGCCAATAATCCCTACGACCCCAGGTTTAGGCCTCTGAGAGATATATCTCTCGTGGTCAACCTGAAGCGCCTCTCCGAGGAGGAGGTTGTGGAGGTTTTGAGGAGGATTTGCACAAGTGAGGGCGCCAAGTGTGAAGAGGAGGCGTTGAGAAGTATTGCTAAGTCGTCTCTGGGGGATTTGCGGGCGGCTATAAACGACTTGCAGATGTACCTCTCTGGCGGGAGGAAGACGTTGACTGTAGACGATATTAAGAGGGTAGGAGAGCGGAACCCGCAACTATCTATGTTTGAAATACTGGACCGCGTATATAGGGCCCGTTGGTTTGATGAAGCGCGGGCAATTTCGTTTAACCCCTCTTTTGACTGGGAGCAGTACTTCATCTGGGCTACAGAGACTATTCCCGTCGTATATAAAGAGATCGAGACTATGTCTGTTGCCTATGATAGGCTCAGCAAAGCGGATATGTTCATTGGGCGTATAAAGCGTACGCAGGAGTGGGAGCTCTTACCATATGCCCTCGAGCTTGCCCTCGGCGGGGTTTCCCAGATTAAGAGCAAACCCAGGTTGCCTCCCTTTATAAAATATGGATTTCCTCAACGGCTTCTCATACTCGCCAAGTCGAGAGAGGCTAGGAAAAGGAGAGACGCCCTCGTGGAATATCTGGCACAGAATTTGCACGTATCTAGGTCTTACGTGAAGTCCGAGATAATCTACGTATTAGGGGTGTTGGCCAAGAGCGATTCCAAAATTGTAGAAAGGTTAAGCAAGGCTCTTGGGATCAACGCCATAGATATCAAAACGCTCTTGTAACGTGAATAGAAAATACATTCTTGTTCGGACTATTCCGAAGAAGGAGGGACAAGTAGCTAGGGATCTATGTGATTGTATCTATTTCCATGATAGCGAGGTTATGTGCGTCCCAGTGGCTGTTGGCAGAGTTTATGTGTATACATTAGTAGGCGCTCTCCAAAACTGCTTAGCAATGGACTATTTCAAAAAGCTGGTGAGGGGGTTTGAGGTATACGACGAGGTGTCACACTACGAACCGTCTAGGTGCGATGACTGTATCGTCGTAAAGATTGGCGAAGTGTATTTCGTACGTAGGGTTGGCAAAAACTTTTAGGATACGCATTCATCTCTTTTCAGATGTAAGTTGAAAGTATTTATATTGAGTCAGTGATTTCCGCATGGCCATTGTAGTTGATGAAGCCGTGTTTTCACCCAGCTACGTCCCTGATAAGTTACCGCATAGAGATGAACAACTGCGGCAGTTGCACCTTCTGCTGTCTGGATGGCTTCAGAGCCCTGGCCAACACTATCCCAGAGTAACCCTAGTAGGGAGGCCAGGCACTGGTAAAACTGTCACAATACGTAAATTATGGGAAATGTATAAAGAGCGATCAAAGGCTAAGTTTATTTATATTAATGGATTTATATTTAGAAATTTTACTGCAATTATAAATGAAATTGCCAGATCTTTAAGTATCCCGTTCCCGCGTCGAGGTTTAAGCAGAGACGAGTTTTTGGCGCTTCTTATAGAACACCTACGTGAGCGCGATCTCTACGCCTTTATGGTTTTTGACGACGCCTTTAACGTATCGCCAGATATCCTCTCAACTTTTATTAGACTGGGGCAAGAGGTTGACAAACTAGGCGCATTTAGGGTAGCCCTGGCTGTTGTGGGTCACAGCGACACGTTGTTAAACAACCTTGACCCCTCCACACGTGGAATAATGGGCAAGTATGTGATACGATTTAACCCTTACACCAAGGACCAGATTTTCGACATATTACTAGACAGGGCGAGAATGGGGCTTGCAGAGGGTTCCTACAGCGAAGAAATACTGCAGATGATATCGGACATAACTGGGGCCCAGAGCCCCCTTGATGCCCACAAAGGCGATGCTAGACTGGCAATAGATATCCTCTACAGATCAGCCTATATCGCCCAACAAAGCGGGCGGAGACAGATAATGCCTGAAGATGTGAGAAAAGCTTCTAAAGAGGTCTTGTTCGGAGTGTCGGAAGAAGTGCTGATAGGCCTCCCGCTCCACGAGAAGTTGCTCCTACTTGCCATTGTCAGGACACTTAAAACGTTGCACACCCCTTATGTCACATTTGGAGAGGCAGAAGAGACCTATAAAATGATCTGTGAAGAGCATGGCGAAAAGCCAAGGGTGCACAGCCAGTTGTGGACTTATCTTAACGATCTCAAAGAAAAGGGCATAATCGAGACTCGTCAAAATAGAAAGGGTGAGGGGGTACGTGGGCGGACTACACTCATCTCAATAGGAACCGAGCCCCTTGACACACTGGAATCTGTGCTGATAAAGATAATAAGGGAGGAGTTAAAATGATAGAGGAAGCACTGAGGGCCCCGCTTAGAATACGTATTTTACTAGCTCTCTGGGAGCATGGCGAGATTAACGCGACGGAGCTAGCACATATTTTAGGAACTAACTACGCCCAACTTGCTACGCATTTAAAAGATCTTATCAACTATGGCCTAGTAGAGGAGAGGCGGGTAGGCCGTGTGAGATTAGTAAAGGTGAGGAAAGATGATGTAGTAATTTCTCTAATTAAAGCTTTAATAGTAGCTAATGAAAAAATTAAACTAAATCAAAAAATATTAAATAAAACAAATAGTTAATCCTAAACATTTCACATACATATGCAACATATTTATTAACGACTGCTACAGTGGGCGTGGGCGCCCGTTTCGAGAAACTAGTTATGGATCTACTCCCCGCCCTAGGCTTGGCACCAAAGACGACACGCCTCAAAATTTTTAGAGAAGGCGTTGAGGTAGGGGAAGTTGACATAGTCGCCATAGATGAAAAGGGAGATACCTACGCCATAGAGGTGAAGGCTGGGAAAGTTGATATCAGTGGCGTGAGGCAGGCTTATGTAAACGCCATGCTGATGGGAGCCAAACCGTTAGTCATAGCAAGGGGCTACGCAGACGAGGGGGCGCGGCAACTCGCCAAAGAACTTGGCGTAGAGGTAGTGCTATTGCCCGACTACATATTCCTCTCACTAGACGATCTATACACTGCATTCGCGAGCGGACTAGCCAGATTCTTCAAAGCAGTATTGTCACTATATACAAATCTATACCAATATCTTGATTACATCAAAGAATGCCAAGATATGGAATGTATTTGTAAAAAAATAAGTTGTAAGGAATTATTTAAAAAACTACCAAAAGAAGCACGTAATATTGAAATGATATCACTAGTCCTAGAGCTACACAACGCAATGCCAATGATATGTGAAGAGGTCGACCAGTGTATCAGATTTTTAAAATCTACAAATAAGCCTTGTGGATCCCAGAGTAGAGAAAATACGCCGTGAATTTAGGCCTAAGGTGAAGCCTATTGAATGGAGGGGCGACAAGCTGGTCCTCCTTGATCAGAGGATGCTACCATTTGAGACAAGGTATGTAGAAGCTAGGACTGTAGAAGATGTCGCGGCAGCCATCCGCGATATGGTCGTAAGAGGGGCGCCCGCTATTGGCATAACAGCCGCTTTCGGCATGGTGATAGCGTTAAGCGAAAAACCTATTGACAACATAGACGATGCCCTAAAGACTTTGTCATTGGCTAGAGACATCCTTTCTAAAACTAGGCCAACCGCCGTCAATCTATTCTGGGCCCTTGATAGGATGCACAACAAGGCTCTTAGCCTAGCCTCGGCTACGTCATCAGTTAGAGAACTTAGAGAGGGACTAGAGGCGGAGGCTAAGAAAATATTCGAGGAAGAGCTAGAGGCGGAGATTAGGATAGGTCTATACGGCGCGGAGCTACTAGAAGCTGGAGATACTGTTCTGACAATATGCAATGCCGGTGGTCTTGCCACAGGCACGGGCTTAGGCACAGCAACCGCCCCAATTTACGTTGCTAAAATGTTGGGAAAAGACATTTCGGTAATAGCACCTGAGACGAGACCGTGGCAACAAGGCGCACGACTCACAGTCTACGAGCTTGTTAACAATGGCATAAGGACTACGTTAATAGCGGATACCGCCTTAGGACTTGTGATGTATAAGCGGATGGTTGACATAGTTATGGTTGGCGCTGACCGTATTTTGCTCGACGGGCACGTTTTTAACAAAATAGGCACACTGAACGAGGCCATACTCGCCCACGAGTTCGGTATACCTTTCTATGTACTAGCACCAACCAGCACAATAGACCCAAAAAGTAGCGTAGACAGCGTAAAAATAGAAGAACGCGACCCAGACGAGGTGCGCACGGTTAGAACAAGCCAGGGAAAAGTATATGTAACACTGAAGGATATCCAAGTCTACAACCCCGTATTCGACGTAACTCCTCCTAAATACATAACGGGAATAATTACTGAAAAAGGAGTTGCGACACAACCTCTCTCGGTAAACCTAAGGAAACTGTTGAAAAACATATAGATAAGATGTATAATATCTGCGCCATCAAACTTTTAAACACAAATTTCATAAAAAACATGAATAGATGCTAAATTTTAAAAATAAAACTCTTCGCATCGACAATGCGCCTCGAAGCTGCTGAAAAAAAGCTCATTGAGGCTCTAGTAGTGTTGCTACTAAACGCGCGGGGAAAAATCGTCAGTATCAAGGCGACCTCCCTAGCAAAAATAGCAGGTCTAGGTGAAAATCACGGAGCAATACTAAAAGCCGCGAGACTTCTTCAAAAACTTTCCACGTATAAATTCGTAAGAATAGCCCCAGACAGAAGGGGAAACAAGACGTATAGATATGTCGTAAAAGCTGATGACGAGCTGTGGAAACTGGTCCGTAAAGACCCAGAAAAAGCGAGAGAAGTGCTTATGAAAATAATTTCCAAGTAATGTATTATGGAAGTATAGAAATAGATAACTTACTATATAAACATTTCTTGGAATATTTATCTGACTCGGAAATAGAATCGATGCTACGTTCTGTCCTAACACCACCGCAACGCTACTACATAAGAGTTAACACGACAAAGATTACACCAAACGAGCTCATAAAAAGACTTAACCTCCGCGGCATCTCAGCCTATAAAGACGAAGTCTTTGAAGACGCCGTATGGTTCCCCGTAGAAGGGCCCTTTAAGATACCCTCTGCTAAAAAGATTGTAGTTGTTGACAAAAAAGCAGCAGAAAGTATTATGTTGGGAGCTGATTTATATGGACCTGCCATAATAAAAACCGACCCCGTAAAAAGCGGCGAGGAGGTAAATATAGTGTCGGATAATGGAGTACTAGTGGCATATGGGAAGGCTGTAATGAACAGCGACGAGGCGCTCAGAAGTAGAAGGGGGCTTTTTGTACAGGTTGAAAAATCTCTATACAAGGCCCCGAAGCTTAGGAATTTGCCGGAATATGCCGAGGGGCTTTTCTACAGCCAGAGCCTACCTGCTATAGCTGTGGGCCACATAGCGCGAAAATTCGCACAACGGAGCGTAGTAGACCTTAACGCGGCCCCCGGCGGCAAAGCCACCCACCTGGCGCAATACGGAATTCACGTGATTGCTGTAGATAGATCCTCGCCAAAAATTAGCAAATTGAAATACGAGGTAGAAAGACTCGGACTCAACTCGGTCGACGTTTTGCTACACGATAGTAGGTATCTAGATAGGGATTTCCCCAAATTAAAAGCGGATGTTGCGCTGGTAGATCCACCTTGCACCGACCTAGGAGTGAGACCTAAGATATACCAAAAAGTGACGTACAGCACGGCCAAGACATTGTCCAAGTACCAGGTTCAGTTTTTAAAAACCGCGTTAAAGCTCGCCGACTACGTAATTTATTCAACGTGCACAACCACAGCAATAGAAAACGAAGAAGTGATTAAGAAGTCCGGAGCGGAAATAGTAGACCCGGAAATAAGCATAGGCGCCCCAGGTTGGGAATGTGCAGAGTGTAGAAGATTCTTGCCGCACATACATAACACCCCGGGCTTCTTCATCGCGGTTCTAAAGGCTAAGAAAGCGCCTTGATAGTCCTCGACACATATGAGTCGCATAGTTTCTTGTAGGCGCAGTAGATACAAGCAACGGGGCTTTCCCCTCTTAATCTTTTTTCTATAACTTTGCAGATATTTTTAATATAAAACTGAGGGAAACACTCTTTACAAACAAATAAATCTTTATGTATATATGATATATTCTTAAAATTTACTTCCCGTTTACACACAGCACATTGAGGCATTTGAGATATATGCCACAAATTTATAAGCGTAAACATTACGTAATATTGTGTTCCAGCCATACACCCTAGAAGAAGGCAGATATCTAGTCAAGCTAGCTAGGTCTGTTGTAGAGGCTTATCTAACACACGGCAAAATCGTGATTCCAGAAACCCCCCCGCCGAGACTTATAAACGACAACTACGGCGTATTTACCACAATAGAGACAGTCCAGGGAGAGAAATTTGAACTAAGAGGATGCATAGGCTATCCCGAGGGGTATAAAAACACGCTATATGCCACAATTTACAGCGCCATAGGTGCATGCTGCCAAGATCCCCGCTTCCCCGCTATGCGCAGAGAAGAGCTTAATTCTGTTGTCTTCGAAGTGAGTATTCTAAGCCCATTGACGCTACTAGACGACGACCCTAGGAAATACCTTGAGTTGGTGCAGGTCGGCCGCCATGGCCTTGTAGTGAAGAGGGGGCCTTACTCTGGCTTACTTCTGCCACAAGTGGCAGTCGAAGAGTGCTGGTCTACAGAAGAGTTCCTAATACATACGTGTGTGAAGGCGTGGCTTCCGGGCGATTGTTGGCTAGATCGTAGGACAAAACTCTACATATACGAGGCACAGATATTCCGGGAGAGAGAACCCAACGAGGAGGTATACCAAAGAGATCTATTAGGCGAGCTAGCCAAGTGCCGAAAATAGCTATACGTAGTCAAGGAATTCACTCAAAAAGCGTATCGTGAGGTAGTCAAGATACTGCGATCCTACCGCCACAAGCTTTTTGCCACCTCTCCTTATTACATATACATACTCACCACCGCGCTCTGCCTGAAGAAGATCTACATCCAGCTTTTCGTACATATCGACGTCCATCCTCTCTCCTATTTCCTTATCTCCAAGCTTAACGTACTTAAACCCTAGTAAGTCTCTCAGCTCTTCTAGCGAGGAGGGTATGTACCCCACCCTCCCATAAGGCGGGATAACCTTATCCAACCTCTCTTTCAACTCGACTACTTGCCTAATAATTTCTTGCTCTCCTGGCGTGTACCTAGTCCCTAGCTCCGGAGGAGGGGGAGGAGTCCTCCTCGCAATGAAGAATATGATTACCCCAAGCACGACTAGAGCCAATACAAGAGCTATAACCTCAGGGACTTGGAGGTACATATCTACTAGAAACCTATCAATATTTAATAACTACAATGATCTTTCCGCCTGGGCATTTCCTCACATATCAGAAGACCCTTAGCTCTTCACTCCGTGCCTAGATATAATCCGATATTTATTTCTTCTCATAACAATCTTCCCAAGCCTATGGAGATTCCCCAAGAACATCATAGCGAGACCTAGCACCACCAGCTCGTACTCGTTGCCCATTACCCCCATCACTAACAGGAAGCCTCCGTACACAGTTGCCATGTGTATAAACATAACAAGATTCTCAACCGCTTTTAAAAGAGCCACAAATAACTAACACTGAACCGGCTCTATTTTCAAGATCTCCCCAGCAATCTCCACCACACGTATTCTGCAACCCTTCTTTACCGGTGTATCAGAAACAGCCCTCCAGTATTCTCCGAAGACTATCACAAAGCCGGGAGATCCAGGCCCTATATCGTCCACTGCCACCCCCTCTGCCCCCTTGAGAGTTGTCAAAATTTCAGAGGGCGGCCTCTGTTTATGGATAATAACTGCCTTGTACACGACAAAGACGAGAAATCCTAGAAGTATTGCTATGTTTACATATAGGCCAAGCTGGATGAGCCACCAATCCCTGATGTGGATAAGCTCTCCACTGAAAACGTTAGCAGGATAGGCGGATAAGAATCCCACTACTAGCAGGACGGCGCCTACGCCGGCCACGGCGCCGTGTGCCGCCATGCCCATTAATATCTCTGCCAGTATCAACACGGCGCCCATAATTATAAGCGCGAGGCCCAACCACGCCGTTGGCAAAATCGAGAACATAGATATAACCAGCAATACTATGGCCGCCACCGCGGCGGCGGGGTGGCCTGTGATAAACGCCGCAAGCAGTAACAAAAACGCCAAGAGAGACAAGACGCTGGACATCACTGGGTCGCTTAGCCACATCTGTAAAGTTTCAGTAAGTGAAGGTTCGACACGCCTTATCACCGGGCTCTCTACCACTAGCTCTGTTTGCTGGTTTCGCAACAACACCGTCATGCCGTTTATCTTCTTCAAAAGGTCATCTACACCGGTGGCCACCACGTCTATTACCCTATATTTCAACGCCGTCTCGGCGTCTAGGTTAATATTCTGGGTAATACAGAGACGGGCAAAAGTACCGTTCCTGCCATACGACTTAGACACAGTTTCGAGATATCCTATCAATGCGTTTAGAATCTTAGACTCATTTACCGGGGTTCCACCAGATATCGGCTGACAAGAGCCTATTACAGTATGCGGCGCCATGGCGGCGATGTGGGTCGATAGCAGTATATAAGTCCCCGCAGACCAGGCATAGCTGTAGTCCGGGTAGACATATCCCACAACAGGCACGGGGGAGTTGCCAATCTCCCTTATTATCTGGAGAGTGGGGTCTGCCAAGCCTCCAGGAGTTGATAACAATATGAGCACAAGCCCGTTGTTCTGCTCAGCGAGGGATATAGCTCGCTGTATCTGCGAGTAGGTATAGGGGCCTACAACCCCGTTAATTTCAACTACATAAACTGACGTAGCCACATAGGCATAGGAAAAGGCTACTAACAACAGTAGAATCGCTATTCTCATTACTTCTGTTGCTCTCTTTTAGATATCGCTAAGGGGAGGGCGACGTACTCCAGGGTGGGCGGAGTCACAATTATCAGGTTGTGCTCCCGAGCTATTTCAATCAACGCGTCTATCATCCTGAGCTGAACAGCCGTCGGGTTTTGCGAATACCGCTCCGCAGCCTCTAGGTATATCTTGCTAGCCTCGTACTCAGCAGAGGCCAAAGTTATCTTCGCCCGCCTCACCCTCTCGGCCTCTGCTTGACTCGCCATGGCACGGAGCAACACGTCGGGTAGTTTGATATCCTTTATAGCCACCGCGCTTACCTTCACTCCCCACGGCGTGACATGCTCATCGACTATTGAGGCAATTCTCTTAGCAATCTCGTCCCTATGCGTAAGGAGTGTGTCTAGATCTACCATACCTACCACATCGCGTAGAGTCGACGCAGCATATATAGCCACAGCCGGGACGTGATTGCGCACAGTTAAGGCTGTTTTTAGGGGGTCTATCACACGGAGATATATAGCCGCGTCTATGGTCACCTCCACGTTGTCCTTAGTTAATGCGCGCTGCGCAGGTACGTCGACGACCTCAACTCTAAGGTCATACCTCATTATTGTCTCAATTATTGGGATGATGAAGACCAAGCCAGGGCCTACGACTCCTACAACACGGCCCAACCTGAACTTAACAGCTCTCTGATACTCCGGGATGATACGAATAGCAGAAGAAAGTATGGCTACAAGAATTATCAACGCAAAGAAAACCAAAGCGGCAAAGACTATCTGTTCTATTTGGAGTAGCATATGACAATATGTAACTGAGTATAAAAGCTTAAGTCTACAGAAATTTTTAATCTAGACAAATAACTGGCTAACTAGATGAGGTAAACACGGGGACGGGCTGAAAATGATGTAAATTCCGCGCTCCCGATAATACTCAGCCGCGAGAAGTCTCTTCACAGTTCTGTCAGTCCTGGAGTCATCAACTTTTATATTGTGAACATGTACAGACCTTCACATGTTGAAATTCGACCAAATTTTAAAAGAGCTAGAGGAGGTGGATAGGCTAGTAAAGAGCGTAGAGGATGTAAAAAGGCAAGTTGCAATCAGCGCAGAGAGCATTGCCAAAAAACATTCAGAAGAGGTAGTTAAAAGGATTGAAGAAATCGTAAAAAACGCCATTAACGAATATAAAATAAAAACTATAGAAGAGACGAAAAAAGAGGCCGAAAAAATCGCTACTGACGCTGAGGAAAGAGCCAAAAATATTGTTTCCAAATACCAACAAAGAAAAGAGGCTATTTTGAAAAGAGTTCTTGAGATACTCAACTTATGAGCTCGATACTCCGGAGACCGTATCTAGGGCCTAGAGTAAGAGGACTACGCATTAAAGAACTCCCCCGAGATAAGCTCATATCTCTAGCATATGCTAATACTCTTGACGAATTTTTAAACATACTAAAAACTACCCACTACAGTATCACGCTTGACAGATTAACACGTGAAAATATTTCAGAACTACGTAGAAACCTTGTAAAAAACTACCTAGATACTGTCAGATCTATATTTTTAAGTTCTGGAAGAGATGTAAAAAACGCCATACTCCTTTCTCTTAAATACTTCGAGTATGAGAACATCAGAAACCTAGCCATTGCAATAAAGGCTGGGAAAAACCCAGAAGATTACATCCTATGGGAGCCCTTGGAATTCACGCGTAGGCGTCACATAATCGCAGGTCTACTAGGCGTAAAAAACATCGAGGAAATTGAAGAAAGGCTTAGAAATCTAAAACACCCAGCATACAAGGCGTTTCAGCTGTCTAGCAAATATGGCGAGGAAAAACTGAGCATATTTCTAGACAGGCAGTGGCTAGAAGACATCTCAACATCTCCTGTTGTTGAAAAGGACAAATCGCTCCGTGCCTTAGTGGCTGATCTAAGAGAGTACTTCAACACGTTAATTGCTGTGAGGTCAAGAGTTTGGGGGCTGACCGAGGAGTTAGAAGAGTTGATTATTGGCAAGCCGTCGCCTGCTGTGCTGTCTGCCGTGAGGGATCCGCCCGCACGATTTCTAGAGGTTACACAATCTTCTGCATGGGGGAAGATTTTGGTAGAAGAAGTCGCCGAGGCGCCCACACTGGAGAACATAGCCACGGCAATGGACAACATATATCCGGCTTATGTAAGGCGACTTGCCGATATTTATATGTCGAGGTTTTCCGAGTTCTCTCTAGGGGCGTTGGTGGCGCATCTCGAATACCTTAAAGCAGAGATCACAACTTTGATAAGAGCGGCATCGTTGCTGGCTGAGGGGGTACCTATGGAAAAAAGGAAAAAAATATTCGAGGCTTTGGCTAGGTAGGTTATAGAACCAACAACAGGCTTATCAGCAGGCCGTATATAGCTATTGCCTCGGCCAATGCAAGGAATATAAGATACCAGGTTCTCTCTTGTGGTCTCTCTACAAGAGCCGACATAGCGGCGGCGCCGGCTATGCCGATTCCTAGACCTGCGCCCAAGCCTGCTAAGCCCATTGCTAACCCAGCGCCTATGTACCTCTCTCCGCCTGTAGTCTGCGCAAATGTTGCTACTGCCAGCAATACGGCGGCAAGTATCGCCTTGGTTTGCATAACCGGCTAACTCTTTATGTTTTTAAATTTTAGATATTGGTTAAGCTCTTCTATTTTTCTATCAATAATATATATTATATCTCTTGTTTCCTCCTTTATACTGTTCAAGATTTTTTCTATTTCTTTATCTATAAGGTCTCTAATTATAGCATTTAGATCCCTCATGGACATGTACGTCCAAATAGACCGGGTTTTTAAGTATGTGAAATCGTAATCTTTCTTCTTATAAACTCCTCTCTCTCCCCCTCTTCTAGTGCAAGGCGAATATACTGCATATTTTCCTTGATGCGCGGCACTACCACATAGTCTATTGCATTTATCATTCTCTGGTACTCCCTAACGCGATTTAAGAGCGTGTAGAATAAGGTCTCCTTCTCGGCAAATTCGATTAGCTTCTGTAACAGCGATCGCATCTTGGTCAACGCTACGTCAAGCTCGGCGGCTTCAGACGCAATGCTGTAGGTGGGATACGTGACAAAGTTGCTTACTTCAAGACCTATGTGAGTGCCCCTGTTTACAAGGCTAACCTTAACAGTCTTCGGCGTGAGCTCGGCTATGTTCTCTATTTTATCTATACCCGATTTA
>FPIC01049058.1_pt1 | contig 13169 bp, 9 predicted proteins | sample 1504481 | NCBI WGS metagenome assembly FPIC01 (sample SAMEA4475357, study PRJEB15587) | soil metagenome | biome: Soil; feature: Field | place: India | collected 2015-03-11 | depth 0 m
CGGCAAAATCATGCGGACGATCTAGCGTATGCCATCGCTCAGCTTCTTCCGGAGTTCCCCGTCATCTCTTGGCAGGCTCCGGAGACGCTCCCCTACGATATCTTCACCCAAGATCGTTCGCTTGCCGCTGACCGTACCTGGTTCCTTGCCCAGCTACGTAACGCGACGTCAGGGGTATTCATCGTTCCTGCCCGTGGCCTCACCCAGCTTCTTCCTAGACCAGCAACCGTAGACGCTCGTAGCCTGACACTAAAGGTCGGTCGAGAGCTCCGACCAATGCTGCTGCTGGAGTTTCTCACCGAAAGCGGTTACGCTGCGGCTCCGCTCGTGCAACATCCGGCCTCATTCAGTCGGCGCGGCGGCATCATCGATTTTTGGCCTCCTGGTAGTGAGGCCGCAATCCGTGTCGAGTTCTTTGGTGACGAGATCGAAGCCATTCGTCGTTTCGATCCCGCCACGCAACGCACCACGGACCGACTGGAAACGATCACGGTCCTGCCCATCAGCGATGTACCAATCAGCACCTACCGCCTGGCAGCTGCAAAGCTCCGAGAAGTTGACACACGCTCCCTCCGCCCGGAGGTCCTAGCAGAATGGACACGTCTACTCGACCGACTCGAGCGCGGGGAACTTGTACCACCCCCGGAGTTCGCCCTCCCATTTCTTCTCTCTGATGCCGCAACAATTCTCGACTACCACGCCCCAGACCGGCCGGTCGTCATCCTTGATCCTGGTGCAGTACAGCTCGCACTCGAGCAGTTCGAGCGACAAGCCGAGGAATTCCGTGACACCAGCGAGCTGAGTGGCGAACTTCCTCGTGGCCTGCCCCGCCCATACCACGCCTCAGCGTTGATCCTGCGCGCGCTCGCCGATCGCCCTGTCCTTTGGCTTGGTGCGACCAGTGAACCCAGCGGATGTTCTGCTGAGTCATCGGATCTTGGCTTTACCACAGGAGTTCCGACCGTCACTGGTCGCCTTGACACGCTTCCAGCCCTCCTGGAGCCATATCGTGCGGAGGGCTATACGATCGGCATCGTGACGGAACAACCCGACCGAATTCTCCAACGGCTGACCGAATGGGCACTAACCTCACGTCCTGAAGTGTCGGACGCGGCCGTTACCGTTGCCCGTGGTCGCTTGCCGGGTGGATGGGCACACCGAGAGGCGAAGGTGTTGATCCTGACCGATCGTGAACTGTATGGACTCACCCGCCTGCCGAGCCCGCGCCGTCGCGGTCACCGTCCGACCTCGACTGACCTCCTGAGCAAACTCACCCCTGGCGTGTACGTCGTTCACGTTGACCACGGGATTGCCCGATACGGCGGGTTAGTCAGTCTGGTTATTAACGGTGTCCATCGCGAGTATCTCCTCTTGGAATACGCCGACAATGATCGGCTTTATCTTCCAGTCGACCAGCTGGATCGGATCACACTCTACGAGGCGTTTGATGTTGAGCCGAAGTTGACGCGCCTCGGATCTCCAGAGTGGGCACGCGTGAAACGGCGCGTCCACGAGGCTGTGCGCGAGCTCGCATTCGAACTGCTCCAGCTCTACGCAGCGCGCGAGGCGACATCTGGTATCGCGTTCGGTCCAGATACGGCATGGGATCGAGAGCTCGAGGAATCGTTCCCGTACGAGGAAACGCCAGACCAGTGGCGAGCAATCCAAGAAGTCAAAGCGGATATGGAGCGTCCACGCCCGATGGACCGGCTACTCTGTGGCGATGTCGGATTTGGCAAGACCGAGGTGGCACTTCGCGCGGCATTCAAGGCGGTAAACAATGGATACCAAGTAGCGATCCTCGTGCCGACGACGGTACTTGCTCTGCAGCACTACAACACTTTCCGCGAACGTCTTGCACCGTATCCGGTTCGAGTGGAAATGCTCTCCCGTCTGTGCACGAAGGCCGAGCAACGAGAGATCATCGCCGGTCTCCGCACGGGCTCAGTAGATATCGTTATTGGCACACATCGCCTGCTCCAACGTGATGTTGAGTTCAAGCGTCTCGGGCTCGTCATCATCGATGAGGAACATCGTTTCGGCGTCGCACAGAAGGAGCACTTCAAGCGCTTGCGCACGAACGTCGATGTGCTAACCATGACAGCGACGCCGATTCCCCGCACCCTGTATCTCGCCCTCTCGGGAGTGCGAGACCTCTCCATCATCGCGACACCACCGATCGAGCGCACACCGGTGCGTACCTTTGTCACACCTGCTCGCGATGCCATCATCCGGGAAGCGATCTTGCGCGAGCTCGCGCGTGGCGGACAGGTCTATGTAGTCCACAACCGGGTGCAATCTATCAACGCGTTTGCGGACCGGCTCCGAGCACTTGTTCCTGAGGCTCGGTTCGCTGTCGCGCACGGGCAAATGCCGGAAGCTGAACTGGAACGGATTATCTTAGCGTTCATCGAACGAGAATTCGACGTCCTAGTGTGCACTGCGATCATCGAGTCTGGTGTCGATATTCCCTCCGTTAACACAATTATCATTGACCAAGCACACCAGTTAGGCCTGACACAGCTTTATCAGCTCCGAGGTCGAGTAGGACGTCGCCACCAGCGAGCCTATGCTTACCTCCTCTACGATGATCGCCGGCCTCTCTCCAGCGAGGCTCAGGCACGTCTGGAGGCGATCCAGGAAGCGACCGAACTGGGCGCTGGGCTGCAGATCGCCCTTCGCGATCTCGAGATCCGAGGCGCTGGTAACATTCTCGGTCCCGAACAGAGTGGACACATCGCTGCGGTCGGGCTCGAACTCTATACGCAGCTCCTGGCGCGCGCTGTCCAGGAGGTTCGTGAGGGCCGGCCGATCGAAGACGCGCCCAGCGTGACAGTCGATCTGCCGGTCGAGGCGACAATTCCGACCGACTACTGTGGTGATGAGGCGGTTCGTATGAGTCTCTACCAGCGTTTCGCGGCGATCCGCACGACCGCACAGCTTGACGATCTGGTTCTCGAACTCCGCGATCGCTTTGGTCCGCTTCCGGAATCAGTCCAGCGCCTTGTTGATCTTGCCCACCTTCGTCTCTGGGCCAACCGCCTCGGACTAGCGTCGATCGTGGAGCGCGACGGCGAAGTGTTTATCCGACCAGTAGTAGGAACCCGGCTTGATCCCGAACGCTTGCGACGAATGATCGGGCCAGGGGTCTATGTCACCCCGAACCAAGTACGGCTTGTGACATCGCGCTTGGCGTGCACGCTTTGGGACGCTATCCAACGCGTCTTGCAAGAAATCGAAACACGACGCGCTACGGTTCTCCTCGGCGCGCCAGCGGCTCCTGCCTCTGCATCTGCGCGGTAACCGAGGGGTTCTCAAGGTTCCGTCTCTAATGCTTCCAAGAGCTCCCGAGCACGGGCACTGTCTCGCCGCCGAACGTAGAGCGCATGCTCGGCCGCAAATGTCGACCAATACGCGTGGCCAAGCCCGAGCACCTTGACAAGGACCGGAATACCCGCCTCTTCCAGCACACCGCGCCAGAGCGCGGCTACCACCTCGTTCGGGGCCACCGCGAGCTCGACAAGCTCATCATCTCCGCGTGATGTCGCCACGCTGCTCCCTACCCTCGAAGATAAACCACCGTTACCCCATGACCCCCTTCGTAAGGTCCAGCAAGTTCCCAGCGCTCGACCAACGGATGATTCCGAAGGAAGTCATGTACCGCCTGCCGTAGCGCGCCAGTTCCTTTGCCATGCACAATCCGCACCCACGGAAGTCCAGCCCGCACTGCCCGATCCAGGTATCGATCGAGCCGTACCAATGCCTCTTCTACATGCAGTCCGCGAAGATGGAGTTCCGGTTCCACCGTCGGTGTTGTCTGTGTGACCACCGTATACGGGGGTTGCCATGTCGCCTCAACAGGACGCGCTCCAAGGCGCCGCACCGCTGACAGCGGTTGCCGAACGCGGAATTGTCCCACCCGGACCTCGACCTCATCACTTTCGGCAATAACCTCGACCACCTCACCCTCAAGCCCTAGAGTAGGGATCTCAACTCGATCACCGACGGCTACAGCTGGGCCCGAGGGGCCATTTCGGCCAGCACCGAAGCTCCGGACGCGTCGTCGCGCCTCCTCGAGCGCGCGGAGACTGGACTCGACAACTTGCGGCGGAGGATACGTCGGTGATTCAGCCAGCCGCTCAAGCTTCCGTACGAGCTCGCGAGCCCGACGAAGTTCGCTCTCCACTTCAGCGCGCGCTGCAGTCAGTGCCTGCTGCTTTTCGAGTTCTGCTTCGGCCAGAAGCCGTTCAGCCTCCTTGCGAAGCGCCTCAGCCTCCTGACGGGCACGGGCCGCTGCTGCCGCTTGCGCCTCAGCCTCTGCGAGCCGCCGCTGAATCTCAGCGATCAAGAGGTCAAGCTGTGGACTTCCTGCACCGAGCAGCTCGCGCGCCCGCTCGATGACCGTCTCCGGCAAACCGAGCCGATGAGCAATCTGGAGTGCATGGGAACGCCCAGGAAGCCCGATGATCAGGCGATAGGTTGGTGTCAACGTCACGGGATCGAACTCGACACTCGCGTTTTCCAGCCCTGGTGTCCCTGCTGCAAACGCCTTGAGTTCTGGATAGTGTGTTGTCACAACACCGAGCACCCCGATCGCAAGGAGGCGCTCTAGGATCGCGCGAGCAAGCGCGGCTCCTTCCTGTGGATCCGTCCCGGCCGCCAGTTCGTCTAACAAGACGAGACTTGACGCATCAGCCTGTTTCAACGTCGCCACGATACGCCGTAAATGCGACGAGAAGGTCGAGAGGTTCTGCTCGATACTCTGCTCGTCACCAATATCGACGAAGATTGCCGGGAAGACACTCAGTCCGCTTCCTGGCGCCGCTGGAATGAAGAGACCCGCCTGCGCCATAAGTACGAGCAGCCCGACCGTCTTGAGAGCGACCGTCTTCCCACCAGTATTTGGCCCAGTGATGACCAGGATCCGATAGCGCTCGCCGAGCTCTATGTCGATCGGAACCGCCGTCCGCTGATCAAGCAACGGATGACGCGCCCGCCGCAAACGGATGCGCAGTCGCGGGTGCCCAGTGGCGTTGGCGGGCTCTGTTGCTTGCAAGAGCTCTGGTTCACTCGCATCCAGGTCCAAGGCGAACCTCGCCTTTGCCAGCGCCAGATCGAGCGCCGCACCTGCTTCTACCGTGCGCAGTAGGGACGCCGCCTCCTCCGCGACGCGAGCACTCAGCACTCGTAGGATGCGCTCGATCTCATGCGCCTCAGCCGCTTGCAGCTCCCGCCAGCGATTGTTGAGTTCGATCACCTCGAGCGGCTCAACGAACAGAGTCTGGCCACTGCCCGACACGTCGTGTGTAATGCCTGGCACGGCCGAACGACGATCTGCCCGTACGGGGATCACATAACGTCCCTCCCGTACCGTGATATACGCCTCCTGCACTGCGTCCTGCCGCTCTGCGACCAGGCGGCGTAGCCGCTCCAGTAACCGATCGTGGGCTTCCTTGAGCTGTCGTCGAATCGCAGCCAACTCGGGCGAAGCGGTATCCAGGATCTCGCCACGCGGGCCAATGCTGCGCGCAAGGTCGCTTCGCAGGGCTGGCAAGTCGACCAGTGCATCCACAAACTCAGCCAGCGCTGGATACCGTTCTGCCCAGCGTTCCGAACTCGCGAACTGACGACGCAGCGCTTGCGCCGCTTCAAGCGTATCCAGGATCGTCCGGAGGTCCGTTGGTGCCAGAGCCACCCCACGTCGAGCTGTTTCCACGAGCGGTCGAAGATCACGAAATCCCCCGACCGTAAAGCCAGGACGTTCGCTGAGCAACCGCACGGCCTCGCGTGTCACTTCGAGGAGATACCGCACCTGCTCTGGATCAGCCGTCGGCGTAAGCTCGAGGGCTCGCTCACGAGCGACCGAGTAGTGGCAGTAGGTCGCCAGCATCGAGCGTATCTTGTCGAACTCAAGAAGACGTAGCAGATCACTTGTCATACTCGCCTCACGCTCCTCCGAGGAGAGAAGGCGGTTCTCCCGGCACCCAGTCAATGACGACACGCTGCACCCAAGGTTCCGCGTCGCTGATTAGCGGCACCAGACGGGCACGCTCTATCTCGGACCGCAGTCGTACTCCAAACGCGTCACGGGGCAGCTGCCCAATGGTGTTCGTCATGATCATGACGACTGACACCGTGACCGCACCAGCAAATACCATCGCGAGTAGCGCCTGCAGCAAGAGACTGATTGGCCCGCTCCCTCGTCCTTGCCAACGCCATGTCGCGACTGGTGCGGCACGTAGGGACCAAATGCTACCCCAGATGCCGAGCAACCCGACCGAAACGACGACCAGCAGGAGTGCCAAGAGCTCGCTTGCCCAACGGGACATCGCCGGTATGAGCTCGCGCAGTCCCCCCGCGAGTGGACGGGTAAAGAATGCCGCTGCCACCATCACACCGAACCAGGTTATAAGGGCAGCAAGCGCCCGTCCGATCCCACTGAGGAAGGCCAGTGTGTAGAGCGCTAGAAACAGCGTAAAGACGAAGAGATCAACGATAGCCATCAAACTCTTCCAGAATCTCGCCGACCGCGCCACTTGACACGAACGGATGTTCGCACCTATACTGGCACCGACGGTTCGACGACGGAAGGCGACGGGAACCGATGGGCAAGCGACTCACGAAGCGCCAGCAGGATATCCTCGAATTTATCCGAACCTTCGTGGACGAACGCGGCTATCCGCCGACGGTGCGCGAGATCCAAGCCGGTCTCGGCATCTCGTCCACCAGTGTTGTTGATTATAACCTGAACGTACTCGAGTATCTCCGTTTCATCCGTCGGAACCGCAATATTTCGCGCGGCATTGAGCTGCTCGAGCGACGGACTACGAAGCACGACGATGTGGTCCGCGTGCCACTCATTGGCACAATTGCTGCAGGTCAACCATTGCCGGTTCTCGAGCCAGTCGAAACAGAGAGCGCGACCGAATTTGTGGAGCTCGGCGCGAGCCTCGTGGGACATGCAACACGAGATCTTTTTGCATTGCGCGTCAAAGGTCTTTCCATGATTGACGCGCTTATCGACGACGGTGATATCGTCGTACTCCGCCGTCAAGCGACCGCGGAGAACGGCGATACTGTCGCAGCATGGCTGAAGCGCGAGCAAGAGACGACGCTCAAACGCTTCTATCGGGAAGGCAACATCGTACGGCTCCAGCCAGCCAACGCCGCGATGCAGCCCATCTATACGACCATCGACAACGTTGAGATTCAAGGGAAACTCTTGCTCGTCATCCGACGGCTGGAGTAAGAAGACGACCCTCTGTCACATCCTCGAGCGCGTGGCCCGCTTGGTTGCTGGGCTCCAAAGTTCCGCAACGACGGTCTAACGTGGCTGTGCGTCGGAGTCATTTGAGAGGAGTACGTGCGTCGGCCGTCACGATGGCGCCTACGCCCGCAGTCGGTTCCACGCTTTCCGTTCCCCCTGTTTCTCCTCAGCATGTGCATTACATGCTCTCCGCACTCTTCTGCGTGTCTTGGTCGTCAGCCTTAAACATTTGGCTACGGTAGCGGAAACTCCCTGCAAGTCATCGGAGCGAAGGCCCTTTCGCCGTGAATTCCTCGGCCAGCTGTCGGTAGAGCACGTGCCGACACAAGGTCCCGTGAACGAGGGAGAGAGTTCTGTTGCAGGCACTTTCCTGTTCGATCTGAGCGCCGCCATTACGGGAGAGGATTGACCGCGCACAGTACTCCCATTAGAATGCTTTTCGAGAGGAGTTTTCTGCTGGGTTGGGAAGGGACGGGGGCATGGATCTCGGTCGCGCATTCTCTTATGTTTTTCAAGATCCCCAGTGGGTCAAGAAAGCCCTCATTGCCCTCGTGATGTTGGTCATCCCGATTGTCGGCTGGCTAATCCTCTACGGGTACATGCTCCGTATCATGCGACAGACTGCGCTTGGCGTCGACGTGCCGTTACCAGAATGGGACGACTTCGGTGGTGATTTTGTACGGGGCTTTAAGGGATACGTCATTCAGTTCATTTGGTATCTTCCGGTTTTGATTGTTGGTTTCTGTATCCAGTTCGCGTTTGGACTTCTGGGAGCCGCGGCTGGGCGCGGCACAGAAGCGGAGACGATCCGGACGCTCCTAACCGTGTGTGCGAACTGTCTCTCGTTCATACTCGGCTTAATGTTCGCTTTCATCGCGCCGGTCTTTATCACACGCTTCGCAGTGACAGATCGGTTCGCTGCAGCATTCGCTCTGTCTGAAATCTTCAACGAGACTGGCCGGAGCGTTGTTAACCTCCTGATTGTCCTCATCGTCTCAATTTTGCTCGGCATTTTGGCTCTGTTTGGTGTCCTCCTCTGCGTTGTGGGAATCCTCGCGACACTTCTCTATGCCTTGTTTGTGCAGGCGCACCTGTATGGCCAGGTACGACGTCGTTTGGCAGCTGGTGGGGAGAGTGCGGCAGCCCCATCACCCGTGATGCCAACTGCATGATCCGCCTGCCAAGACGAGACAGAATTGGCCGGAGAGCCATCTCTTGTCAGTGTGCACGGAGAATTGTTAGCCTTGGTGCAACAACGCGACCACCAAGGAGGGTGTCGTTGCAAGACACGACAAAGCGTGTCGCTGGGTGGCCCAACTGGGACGCTTTGAGCATGGCTTAAGGAACCGAATGTGGACATCGCGCGCGCCTTCACAGCTCCATTCCGCGACAGGCAGTGGCTCGAAAAGGGGATTATTGGCGCTCTTCTGCTTTTCATACCGCTCATCGGGTATTTACTGGTCTTCGGCTGGGCTCTGCGGTACTTAAAGGCTGTCCTGTCTGGTGATGACACTGAACTCCCCGCCTGGAACCAGTGGAGCCAGGATCTGGTACTCGGCTTTAAGGCAACACTCGTCGCTATCGTTTGGTTCTCTCCCGTCTATGTACTCTTGTTCTGTAGCGCCCTCGCACTCGTTCCCTTGTTCTTTGACGAACCACGCCTCACCATCCCCTCGCTTGCTGTCTCGCTTGTCGGTTTGCTCTGCCTTGTTCCACTTGTTGCCGCACTCGGTAGTATTCTCCTTCCTATCCCACTGACGCGCTTGGTATTGAGCGGCAGTCTTGCTGAGGCCTTTGCTCTCCGTCCGATTCTGAACGAGATTGGGAAAGCCATCCGTGATCTTCTGGTTGTCTGGGTTGTGAGTTTCGGGTACGCCCTTGGGATCGCGATCGCCGTGCAATTTGGCTCCCAGTTAGCAATTCTTCTGTGCTTCCCTGGCATCGCTGCCAGCATCCTCATCACAAGCGGCGCTCAGGTCCATTGGCTCCTCTTCACTGTTCACCTCTGGGCGCAAGTTCGATCGCGCCTTGGGCAGTCCAGTGCATCATTCACATCACAACCGCTCCCTGGTTGATGCACGGCCCTGCGCCGCTGAATCTCACCAGGGTTGCTACAAGTCGGCTCAAGAGTTATACTCCAGTCGGAGCGCGGGTGATTTCGAGGTGATGGGTAACGATGGAGTTCAAGGACTACTACAAGATCCTTGGTGTGCCGCGCGACGCGGATCAGGAGACGATCCGCAAGGCCTATTTGCGTCTCGCGCGCAAGTATCACCCTGACGTCAACAAGTCGCCAGAGGCTGAGGAAAAGTTCAAGGAGATCAACGAGGCGTACGAGGTTTTGCGGGATCCCGAAAAGCGAGCCAAGTACGATCGCTTCGGCGCTGATTGGGAGCGCTACCAGCAAGCCGCAGGTGCGCAAGGTGGAGCCACCGACTTTGCCGAGTGGTTCTTCGGCACCCGAGAGCGGGCACAGCAGCGTCGGCACCGACGCAGCAGTGATTTCTCGGACTTCTTCGACTTGCTTTTTGGGGATTTCGGGGATCTTTTCACCACCGGTACGGAGCGCGTCCGGATGCGCGCACGCCCAGAGCGCGGGCAGGACTACGAGCATCCAATCGAGGTGACGCTCCGTGAGGCTTACCACGGTGCAACTCGGCGGATCGATGTGAAGATCGACGAGCGCTGCACAGCCTGCCACGGTACCGGTCTGAATGGGCGTGGCATCTGCCGGGTCTGTGGCGGAAGCGGGTATGTCACACGCACCAAGACGCTGGAAGTGAAGATCCCAGCGGGTGTACGGGAAGGCTCACGAATCCGCATCGCTGGGCAAGGTGGGCCAGGCATCAATGGCGGGCCGCCAGGCGACCTCTATCTCCGGGTGCATCTCGTTCATGATCCGCAGTTCACACTGGAGGGTGACAATGTACGCACCGAAGTCGAGGTGCCGCTCTACACCGCGATTCTCGGTGGCGAAGTGACGGTACCCACACTCGATCGTCCTGTCGTCCTGCGGATCCCGCCTGGTACCCAGAATGGACAGGTTTTCCGGCTGCGCGGAAAGGGGATGCCTTCTCTTCGGACCGGCGAGCGTGGCGACTTGCTTGTCAAGGTCAAGGTTGTGCTCCCAACCGATCTGACCGAGGAGGAGCGTCGCCTGTTCGAGCGGCTGCGCGACCTCCGGGAAGCGCGCATCCGCGCCTGAATACGCCCGTAGTGCTATAGTTCACAGGGCAGCTTGCCCACTTGTCAGGACCAGAACAAGGAGTCGGATCGATGCCAGTGACCATCGTGCTGGGTGGCCAGTGGGGTGACGAGGGCAAGGGGAAAATCACCGATGCCCTGGCCGCCACCGCTGATATCGTCATCCGCCCGAACGGTTCAACGAATGCCGGGCACACAGTCGTCACCGACGAGGGCATCTACAAGCTTCACGTGATCCCATCCGGAATCCTTTATCCACATTGCACCTGCATCATCGGTGCGGGAGTAGCTGTCTCTCCCCCCGACCTCCTTCGCGAGATCGCCGCGCTGCGCGAGCGCCATGCACAACTCGGCCAGCTCTACTTGAGCGACCGGGCACACGTTATCATGCCGTACCATCCACTTCTGGACCTGTACGAGGAGCAGCGTCGCGGTGCAGCTGGTATCGGGACAACGCTCCGCGGCAACGGTCCAGCCTTCACCGATAAGGTGGCACGACGTGGCATCCGTGTCGCCGATCTGCTACCGGGATCCGAGGCACTCTTACGGCAAAAGCTCGAGATTTTGCTTCCTGAGAAGAATACGCTCTTCGTGCACCTCTATCATCAGCAGCCGCTGGATCTTGACGAACTTCTGAACGAAGCGCGCACCTGGGGTGAAGCACTCGCTCCGTTCGTTATTGCCGCTGAAGTCTTCGTACAAGACGCGCTTGCTGCGGGCAAGCACGTCATTGTTGAAGCTGCGCAAGGCACCATGCTCGACCTCGATTACGGAACGTACCCATACGTCACATCCAGCTCTCCGACGGCTGCGGGCGCTTGCCAAGGAGCTGGCATCGCCCCCACACAAGTCGAGCGAGTGGTCGGTGTCTTCAAGGCGTACACCACACGCGTCGGTGCTGGTCCGTTCCCTACAGAGCTGACCGACGAGACTGGCCAGCTGCTGCGTGAGCGAGGACGTGAGTACGGGACAACCACTGGTCGACCACGCCGTGTTGGTTGGTTCGATGCGGTCGCGGCACGGTACACGGCGCGCCTGAACGGGATGACCGAAGCAGCACTGACGAAGCTGGACATGCTCGATCCACTACCCGAAATTCGTGTCTGCGTTGGATACCGCCTCGGCGATCGCGAACTCACTGCCCCACCCGCCCAACTCGACCAATACATGGCCGTAGAGCCGGTCTACGAGATCCTGCCCGGATGGCAGACGGACACCAGTCACGCTGCGTCGTTCGCCGATCTGCCACCCGCCGCCCAGCGTTACGTCGAAAGGATTGAAGAACTCATTGGTGTTCCGATCACGATGATCGGCATCGGCCCGGCGCGTCGCCAGCTTGTCTGGCGCCATGCCAGTGCACTCGCCTGAAGCTGGTCGAGGAGTGGATGATGCTCGAGGCATGGCAGATCCAAGAAATCATTCCGCACCGTTACCCCTTCCTCCTTGTGGATCGGATCATTGAAGTCGAATGGGGCCAACGGGCTGTTGGCATTAAAAATGTCACGGTGAACGAACCGTTTTTCGTCGGTCACTTTCCCGGCAACCCAGTGATGCCGGGAGTACTGATCGTCGAAGCCCTGGCCCAGGTCGGAGCAGTCGCGCTCCTTGGTCATGAAGACTTCCGTGGAAAGATGGCGTTCTTCGCTGGTATCGACCGCGTCCGCTTCAAGCGCCCCGTGCGCCCCGGCGACACACTGCGCCTCGAAGTCCAAATCGGGAAGCTCCGCCGGAACATCGGAACGGGTACTGGTCGCGCTACGGTCGACGGCGAACTCGCCGCCGAAGGTGAAATCCTGTTCGCGATCCTCGATCCCGACGCTGCTCGGACAGCGCGTTGAAGAATGCGACGCATCCTAGTCGTCAAACCCTGTTGCCTGGGTGACGCTCTCATGGCGACACCAGTTCTGCGCGCCCTGCGTACGGCTTTCCCCGACGCAGCGATCGACGTCGTCGTGACCCGTTGGGCAGCACCCGCCTTTGACGGTCATCCAGCCATCCGTCGTCTCATCCCGTATCCAGAGCAGGCCACGTTGCCTGCAATTGCCCGGCTCGCCCAACAACTAGCTCGTGAGCGCTACGACTGGGGCCTCGGGCTCGATCGCTCTCCACGTGTTGCGCTACTTCTTTACCTGAGCCGCATTCCAAAGCGCGCTGGTGTCAACGTAGCTGGACGCGGAATTCTCTACACCCATCGCGTGCGCCCACGGCCGAGCCAGCACGAGACGGAGCTCTACCTGGCGGTCGCCGAGATGCTTGGCGTTTCCCCACAGGGCCTCGAACCGGAGTATGCCGTTCCGCCGGACGTACGCGCGAGTGTCGCAGCGCGTCTAGGCTCCGTCACTCGTCCACTCGTCGTCATCCATCCAGGAGGCGCGGTCAACCCCGGCAGCACGTTCCTGGCGAAGCGCTGGCCGCCAGAGCGGTTTGCTGCACTGGCAGATCGGTTGCATTCTGAGTTTGGTGCCACCATCGTGCTCGTCGGCGGTTCGAGTGATGCCGAGGCAGTAAGTGGGGTACTCCATGCAGCCAGGAGTCCTCTGCTCGATTGGTCGAACCGGTTAACATGGTCAGAACTCGCCGCACTACTCTCCCTGGCAGATCTTTTCGTCGGGAACGACAGCGGAATCGGTCACCTCGCTGCTGCTGTTGGGACCGCGACGGTGTCGATATTCGGGCCGACGAGTCCTCTACTCTACCG
>FPIC01055781.1_pt1 | contig 13165 bp, 12 predicted proteins | sample 1504481 | NCBI WGS metagenome assembly FPIC01 (sample SAMEA4475357, study PRJEB15587) | soil metagenome | biome: Soil; feature: Field | place: India | collected 2015-03-11 | depth 0 m
ATACAGGATTTTACACTTATCATTGGTTACCTGGCTGATAAAATAGAAACCTATGTAAATCATAAGTATAGTCACCTCAACATCGAGTTTGTAATTCAGGAACCACGCCAGGGCCTGGCCCATGCCTTAACCTTTGCACGGCAACAAATTCTTTCAGAAAAAGAGATACTGATAGTACTGGGCGACACCATTGTAAACATGGACCTGCAGGCCCTGATCAGTGCACCGCATACTGTACTGGGCGTTAAAAAGGTAGACAGACCTGGTCTTTTTGGAGTAGCAGAAGTAGACCAGATGGGTTTGATCCGTAAACTTGTGGAAAAGCCTCTTATTCCAAAATCTAACCTGGCACTGGTGGGTGTATACAAGATCGCCAACCCGCAGCTTTTAATGGAATCTGTAGAGTATATTATTGCAAATGATATAAAAACCCGTGATGAATATCATTTAACTGATGCGCTAATGCACATGCTGCAACAAGGCGAAAAAATGACAACCCAAGTGGTTAATAACTGGTTTGACTGCGGCAAAAAACAAACACTGCTGGAGGCAAACGCTATTCTGTTAAACAGAAAAGCACAAAAAGGAGAACCACAGCAGTCGTTTCCCAACACCATCATTATAGAACCTGTAAGCATTGGCAGCAACTGCCGTATCGAGAATTCCATAATAGGGCCTCATGTTGCCATAGGCCCTAATACAGTACTCAACTTTTCTATAATCAAAAACACCATTATAGGTGCTTACAGCGAAATCGAAAACACCGTTCTGGAAGATTCTGTTATTGGAAACGACTCTTCTTTAAAGGGCCTTTGCCAGAGTCTCAACATTGGAGACGATACAGAAATCAACTTTAGTGAAGGTAGCTAAACCTCCAGCAACAAGGTGCGAAACGTTACAAACTTACCTTCATACCGATCTGCATGCACAGCCTCCAGCCGAGGCGCATGCTTTTCTGCAAACGTATCATAATCTTCCATAGTGGCCATAAAGTATTGTATGCAATACGTTATACCCCCATTAGGGTGCTCGTTGAGCAGGGTAAGCACTTTATGGCCGGTAAATAAGCCGGTGCTCATTATATCCGGTATATGCACTTCTTTCATCCAGTCCAGCCATTCCTGGTGCACATTCTCCTCTACATTTACGGTTTCATTATAAAGTACCATTGTATTTAATTTTAATTTATTCTACAGGCACCTTACGGTTGCCTTAAATCTTTATGCAGTAATCGCTACAATGTTAGGCAATTCTGAAAGCATAACCCACATGCCGTTACTTCAAAAAGGTTATTACACCCCTCTCCTTCTATGTACGACAATGTCTTTGGGAAAGACATTTGTGAGTGCTATTATATATTTTACTAGCAAAAAAAGCAGATTCTAAACAGTAGCCTGTTATTTTTGTTTCTCTATAAGAACAACAGCCTTCTGCATGTATACCAGTAACGTTACGCCCCTGCTTCACAAATATATATCCTTAACTACAGCAAGAGGCCTGATCATTTCGGCTCATATAGCCGGGCTTATTGGCCTGCATTTTGAGCCTACCCGCCCAATTTTCATCGCACTTGTACCTTTTAATTTACTGCTGTCTGCATTTTTACTATTTACCTATCATACAGACTGGAGAAGGCCATTTATTATTTTTGCAGCGTGTACGGCCATTACCGGTTACCTGGTAGAAGTTGCCGGAGTAGCCACAGGGCTAATATTTGGCGAATACACCTATGGCAGCACCCTTGGACCCAAAGCAGCAGGAGTACCTCTATTAATTGGCCTTAATTGGCTTATGCTAATTTATAGCATAGGCGTGGTTTGCAATAAACTACCGGTTAATGTGTTTGCAAAAGCACTGGCAGGCAGCACACTTATGGTAATACTGGATGTATTTATTGAGCAAACAGCCATACGCAACGATTTCTGGCAATGGCAAGGCAACACCATCCCTCTGCTTAATTATGCAGGATGGTACATAGTATCGTTTATGCTGCTGATGCTTTTTTACTGGTTACCATTTACGAAAAAGAACCCTCTTGCCCTTCTATTGCTTTGCGTGCAACTGGCTTTTTTTGTAGGCAATCTTATTTTGTTTTATTATTAACTTTTTTTTAAACAATTTTAAACCTGCCTTGTTTACATGGTGGAGTATACATTTCTTATTAATACAACAATTGTAGCCATAAGCTTTGCCGGAATGGAAGCACTTGGTTGGTTTTTGCATAAATATGTTATGCATGGCCCTTTATGGATTATACATAAAACCCATCACCAGCACAGGCATGGCTTTTTGGAGCTTAATGATATATTTTCTGTTTTCTTTGGACTTATTGCCATAGTATTAATGGCAACAGGAGGTAAAACCTTTGATTACAGATTTTGGATAGGTACAGGCATTAGCCTTTTTGGCCTGGTGTATTTTATTATCCATGATGTGATTATACACAACCGGGTAAAAATACCAGGCTTAAAAAACAGCGCTTATTTTAAGCGTTTAACCAGAGCACATAAAATCCATCACAAGCAAATTGACAAAAGCAAAGGAAAAGCCTTTGGCTTACTTTGGGTGAAGAAAGAAGTATTTGAAAAATAATTACACGAGAAGGAGAACGAACAGTGGGTCAATTTTCAATAAAAGATCTTGAACATTTATCTGGTATAAAAGCACATACGCTCCGTATTTGGGAGCAGCGTTATAATATTATAAATCCTAAGCGGACCGAGACCAACATTCGGTATTATGATGATGATGACTTAAAACGTATTCTTAACATTTCCCTGTTAAACGATCACGGTTTTAAGATATCAAAAATCGCTCAGATGCCCCCCGAGGTACTTACCCGGGAGGTGATGCAAATTACAGAAACACCAAACCGACATTCTGATCAGATACAGGCGCTCACCATCAGCATGATACAACTGGATGAGCAACGGTTTGAGAAGATCATGTCTACCAACATCCTCCATCATGGCTTTGAAAAAACCATGATGGAAATAATTATTCCATTTCTGTTAAAAATAGGCATGCTCTGGCAAACAGGTGCTATTAACCCGGCCCACGAGCATTTTATTACTTGCCTTATCCGCCAGAAAATAATTGTAGCAATTGATGGCCTTGTAAGCCAGTTAAGGCCGGGGCAGTTAAAGTTTATGCTTTTTTTACCAGAAGGCGAACTACATGAGCTTACCTTGCTTTTTTCGCATTATATGATCAAAGCAAGAGCACACCAGGTTATTTATTTGGGTCAAAACCTCCCTCTTGAAGATCTACACCAGGTAAGCCATATACATCAGCCAGATTACATGTTGTGCATTATTACTACTGCTCCAGGGCAGGGTGCTGTACAGGAATATATCAATACCCTGTCACAACGCTTTCCAGATACGCACTTATTACTAACCGGCTGGCAGGTAGTGGGCCAGGACTTGAAAATACCATCAAAAGCCACAGTACTCAAAAACTTTACAGACCTGGAAAATATATTAAATGAGGCATAACAAGCTCTTCTTTATAAAAAGAGGCTGCATATAATCATGCAGCCTCTTTTTTTGTTTAATAATTGTTATAATATATTAAACATATTCTTAAACTTAAAAAAATATATAATAAAGGTTAACAACAACAATATTAGCTCTTTAAATCATTTAAAATTCAAAAATTCATATCACAACTGCACGAAAAAGGTTATAAACATTACGTTTTGTTTAACGTTATTAAATAAAACTTAAACAATTTGTTGCTACATTGTTTATTGTTTTATACATTTGTTTCAACAAAACATCAAAGCCATGACAGCACTTGAATTTACCTACAGCTTAGAGAGAATGTCTCGGTCATTAAAGCCGTTTGCATACCGGCTAACCAAAGACCTGGAAGACGCCAATGACCTTTTGCAGGATACCATGCTAAAGGCTTTTACTAACCGCGATAAGTTTACGGATGGCACTAACCTTAAAGCATGGTTATTTACTATCATGAAAAACACCTTTATCACCAACTACCAGCGTATGGTGAGAAGAAAAACATTTATAGATACTACCGATAACCTGCATTACATTAATTCTTCTGAAAGCATTACCACAAATGCAGCCTATTCATCTTTTACTTTAAAAGATATAACCAGCGCTATAAGCGATTTGGATGACGTATACAAGGCTCCCTTTATGATGCACTTTAATGGCTTTAAATACCATGAAATTGCTGAGGAACTCCACATTCCGATTGGTACTGTAAAAAACAGGATACACATAGCCCGCAAAGAACTTAAGGCAAAACTGAGGATTTACGAAAACCATTGATCATTTCGGTATTCTATTAACCTGCTGTTTGATTTCCTGCAAATACTTCTAGATTTGTAATACCCTATTGCCACAGGATACAGGATCATTCAGTTCCCTAACCAAAGCAAACAGGCATAACAACGCATGAAAAAGAAAGCAGTAGTAATAGGATCTGGCTTTGCAGGCATTTCTGCAGCAACAAGTTTGGCTTCCAGTGGCTTTGATGTAACTGTACTGGAAAAAAACAACAGCCCCGGTGGCAGGGCCAGGGTATTTAAAGCAGAGGGGTTTACCTTTGATATGGGGCCTTCATGGTATTGGATGCCCGATGTATTTGATGCCTACTTTGATAAGTTTGGGAAAAAAACATCCGATTATTATGATTTAGTACGCCTGGACCCCTCTTATACCATTGTATTTGGAGAGAAAGATTTTATGGACGTGCCTGCACAACCTGAAGCAATTAAGGCTCTCTTCAACTCTCTGGAGCCTGAAAGTGGTAAGCAGCTCGAAAAATTTCTTGCACAGGCTGCTTATAAATATGAGGTAGGCATTAATAAATTAGTGCATAAACCTAGCCGATCCGCCCTTGAGTTTATGGACATGCGCCTGCTTTATGATATTATGCGGCTTGATGTGTTTAAATCTTTTCATGCCCATATCCGCAAATACTTTACCCATAAAAAGCTACTCCAGTTAATGGAGTTTCCTATTTTATTTTTAGGAGCACTTCCTCAAAATACACCGGCCTTATATAGCCTAATGAACTATGCCGATATTGCACTGGGTACCTGGTACCCTATGGGGGGCATGCACAAAATTGTAGAAGGCATGGTACAACTGGCCGAAGAAAATGGAGTTTCCTTTCTGTATAATCAACCAGTTACCAATATTGAGGTAACCGCCGGAGTGGCCCGGCGGGTGCATACTGCTACCAATACCTTCGAGGCCGATGTTGTAGTTTCAGCAGCCGATTATCACCATACCGAAACGAGCCTCATCAACACCCATGATCGCAGTTACGATGATACGTACTGGAACAAAAGAGTAATGGCCCCCTCCAGCCTGATCTTTTACCTGGGCATCAACAAGCGTCTTGAAAAGCTACAGCATCATAACCTGTTTTTTGACGAAGATTTTGCGCCCCATGCGCAAGAAATTTACGAAACACCGCAGTGGCCTACCAAACCTTTGTTTTATGTTTCGGCTCCCTCTAAAACAGACCCGACTGTAGCCCCTGAGGGCTGTGAAAATATTTTTATACTTATTCCAGTGGCACCAGATCTGGTTGATGATGAAGCAACCCGCGAAAAGTATTACAACATTGTTATGGACCGCCTGGAAAAACTCACTAACCAAAAGGTGCGGGATGCAGTTATATACAAACGTAGTTATGCTCACCAGGACTTTAAGGCAGACTACAATGCTTTTAAAGGAAATGCTTATGGCTTAGCTAATACACTTATGCAAACCGCTATTTTAAAGCCTTCTTTAAAAAGCCGCAAAATAAGTAATCTATACTACACCGGCCAGCTTACAGTACCCGGGCCTGGAGTACCGCCTTCTTTAATTTCGGGGCAGGTAGTAGCAAAAGAGGTTGTTAAAGAATTTGGCATAGTACAACCTGCCTAACAGACATTTATATTATAAACAAGTTACTATAAAGTAATTGAGTTGTATCGCAAACAATATGGCCACAAATTGATTTCTAGTATATGTATCAATTAATTAAGTATTTTTTAGTAAATTAACTATACAAGATCATCTGCATATGATGGAGCTTTATAACAGTACTGCCATGGAGTGCAGCAAAGTAATTACCGAACGCTATAGCACCTCTTTTACACTGGGCATTAAAACGCTTGAAAAAAAGTTTCATATGCCTATTTATGCCATTTATGGATTTGTAAGATATGCAGATGAGATTGTTGATACGTTCCATAACCATAACAAAAAAGATCTGCTCGATAAATTCAGGAGAGACACCTACCTGGCTATAGAAGAACAAATCAGCCTTAATCCTGTGCTGCATGCTTTTCAGCAGGTGGTTAATCTTTACCATATAGAAATAGAGCTTATTCATGCTTTTTTAAAAAGCATGGAAATGGACCTGCACGAGTCTCGCTATAGCAATATTGGCTATGAAGAATATATATATGGCTCAGCAGAAGTAGTAGGCCTGATGTGCCTGCGCGTGTTTTGCGAAGGCAATACCCAGCAGTACGATAAGCTAAAAGACCCGGCTCAAAAATTAGGCGCCGCCTTTCAGAAGGTTAATTTTTTGCGTGATATAAAAAGCGATTTTGTAGACAGGGGCCGTATTTACTTTCCCGATGCTGATTTTAATCATTTTACTGCAGAGGTAAAAAAGCAAATTGAGCGCGATATAGAGCAGGATTTTGAAGAAGCATATAAAGGGATACTACGACTACCGGCAGGAGCTCGCCTGGGGGTTTACCTGGCCTACGTATACTACCTGACTCTGTTTAAAAAAATAAAGCAGCTTCCAGCCTCTCGGATACTGAATGAGCGGATCCGTGTACCCGATAACCAGAAATTTTTTCTACTGGTACAAACCTATTTCAGGCACCGGTTTAATTACTTATAGCCTGAGCGCCACCGTAAATTTTAGCCTTCTCCCAGGGCTGAGCACAAACAAAATAGAACTAAAATTTGTTCTAACGCTATGTATAACCTAAATGTCACTATAGATCCGGGTTCCGGGTTTTGCTTTGGTGTAATCTACGCCATAGAAATGGCCGAAGACATGCTCAATGAGCAGGGTTATCTCTATTGCCTTGGCGATATTGTACATAATGATGAAGAAGTAAAGCGCTTAGAAGCAAAAGGGCTTCGTATTATTTCACATAAGGAATTAGGCGAACTGCATAATGAAAAGGTGCTGATCCGCGCCCATGGCGAGCCTGCCTCAACCTACCAGACTGCACTTAACAACAACCTTGAACTAATCGATGCCTCCTGCCCTGTTGTATTAAAACTCCAGAACCGCATCAAAAACTCATTCGATAAAAAAGACAATATTTATATATATGGTAAGCACGGCCATGCAGAAGTAATTGGCCTGCTGGGCCAGACAAGTAATAAAGCGGTAGTATTTCAGGATATTGCCGAATTGGATGTTGCCTCGCTACCCCGTAAGCTTACCCTGTACAGCCAGACTACTAAAAGTACCGATAAATTTTACGCCATACGCGATGTACTTACCGAAGCAGGCATAGAAGTAGACGCCAACGATACCATTTGCAGACAGGTATCCAACCGGGATAAGGATTTACGTGATTTTGCCTGCAAATTTGATAAGATCGTATTTGTGTCAGGCTCTAAATCATCTAATGGCAGGGTGCTATATAACGTTTGTAAAGATACTAACCCGGCCACCTTTTTTGTATCTAACCCAGCCGAACTCAACCCCGAGTGGTTTAGCCCTGGCGATTCGGTAGGCATTTGCGGAGCTACTTCCACACCCATGTGGTTAATGGAAACAGTGCGAGACCAACTTTGCACGTATTAAGCCTGCAGAAACAGCTACCATTTAGTATCTTTACCAAATGCCAACCATTATACCAGCTACTCCACCCCGAACCCGGGGGCTATTTATAGCCTTCACAATTCTGCTGTTATGGGGAGGCTTACTGGCATTTTTACTGCAATACCCGGTTAGTTTTGCTAACCCGCTTGTGTATATTTTTATATTGTTACAAACTCATTTGTACACAGGCTTATTTATCACCGCACACGATGCTATGCATGGCGTGGTAAGTAGCAACCGTAAACTTAACAAGATAACAGGCTGGATATGTGCCACCCTTTTTGCTTACAATAACTATGGCAAGCTATACCGCAAGCACCATATGCACCATAAGCATGTGGCTACGGGCCAAGATCCCGATTACCATGAGGGTGGCTTCCTGCCCTGGTATCTGAGTTTTCTGCGGCAGTATGTTACTGTATGGCAGTTCCTGTTTATGGCCATTACCTTTAACCTGCTTAAACTGGTATTTCCTACCGAAAACCTTATTTTATTCTGGATGCTGCCAGCGGTGTTAAGCACTTTTCAACTTTTTATATTTGGCACCTACCTGCCACACCGTGGCGACCACCCTCACGATAATAAGCACAAAGCTCGCAGCCAGTCTACCAACCATGCACTGGCCTTTATAAGCTGTTACTTTTTCGGCTACCATTACGAGCATCACTCGTTTCCATACCTACCCTGGTGGCGACTACCCAAAGCCAAAGAGGCACTAGACAAAGCCAGAAGCTAAGCCTGCCATTCTCAACCTTTCTACCTGTACTTCGTTAGGATTCTGGTAATTAACAAGGTCAACCTGTTTGTATGTACGATGTAATTGTGGTAGGCGGAGGCCCCGCCGGTATTAGTGCTGCCCTGGTATTAGGCAGATGTCAGCGTAACGTTTTAGTAATTGATGCAGGCCTTTCTCGCAACCGTTGGTCTAACGCTATGCATGGCTTTATATCGCGCGATGGCATGAATCCGCTGGAATTTCTGGAAATTGCCCGAGAAGAATTAAAGCCCTATGGAGTAGAGTGGTTGCATGCACGTGTAAGCCAGGCCATATGCCATGGTACCCATTTTGAACTTGCAGATGAGCATGGCAACCGTTTTACCTCTAAAAAATTAATGGTGGCCACTGGCATAAGCGATTACCTGCCCGAGTTAGAAGATATTGAAACCTTTTATGGCAAAAGTATACATCATTGCCCTTATTGCGATGGTTGGGAGTCGCGCAACAAGCCTTTAGTAGCCTATGGCATTGGCAAAGTTGCTGTAGGCCTTTCTATGTCGCTTAAAACCTGGAGCAATGATGTTACCCTTTGCACAGATGGTACCAATAAAATTCCAAAGGCTGATTTGAATAAGCTTGCCCGCAATGGCGTGAAGGTTAAAACTGAAAAAATAACCAAACTTCGGGGCGATGGCCCTTACCTTAAATTCCTGGCCTTTTCTGATCATAGCGTAATTCCCTGCGAAGCCATGTTTTTTTCGATGGGCACGTACCAGAATACTGATATTCTGCAACAACTCAATTGCGAACTAAACATTAAAGGCATAGCCAAGGCAGACGTTAAGCAAAAAACTAATGTACCCGGCCTTTATGTAGCAGGCGATACCACCCGCGATATGCAGCAGGTAATTATTGCTGCTGCAGAGGGCACCAAGGCGGGCATTATGATCAATATTGAACTACAAAAAGAGAGCTACCTGTAGGTAGCTCTCTTTTTGCAGACATAGCTTAAACCTTAGTTTTTTTTAAGAAGCTATTAGGCTTACCTCCCCATAAATTTGGTTACAAAATCCCATACTACTATGCCTATGGTTACTGATATATTGAGCGAGTGCTTGGTACCCCATTGAGGTATTTCCAGGCACAGATCCGAAACAGCTACTACCTCATCTTCTACGCCATATACTTCGTTACCAAACACAAAAGCATACTTTTTACCAGGTTCCGGGTAAAACTCATTCAGCATGGTGCTGCCTTCAGCCTGTTCTACACTTACTATGTCATACCCTTCTGCCTTTAAAAAATAAACCGCCTCCATAGTGGTTTCATAATATGTCCAATCCACAGTATCTGTAGCTCCTAGTGCGGTTTTATGAATTTCGCGGTGAGGGGGTGTACCGGTAACACCACACAGGCATATTCTATCTACCAGAAAAGCATCGCCTGTGCGGAACGCAGAACCCACATTATTAAGGCTGCGAACATTGTCTAAGACAAGAGCAAACGGATTTTTTTTCGTAGTTTTGAAGTCTTCGACTGACAAGCGGTCGAGCTCCTCGTTCCTGAGTTTCCGCATTGAATTAGTTTATAGTAAAAATTTGTTACCAATGTGGCAAAGATATTGAAAATGCCCAGGACACAAACCAAACCAGCACATTAACCTTAATATTACCATGGCGAAAGGCAGTTCCGAAACCCCCTTAATGAAGCAGTATAATGCAATCAAGGCAAAGCACCCGGGAGCATTACTTCTCTTCAGGGTTGGAGACTTTTATGAAACCTTTGGCGAAGACGCTATTAAAGCCAGCCGTATTCTGGGCATTACCCTTACCAAACGTGGCAACGGTACTGCCTCAGAAGTAGCCCTGGCCGGCTTCCCCCACCACTCCCTGGATACCTACCTGCCCAAGCTGGTGCGGGCCGGGCAACGCGTTGCGATTTGCGACCAGCTCGAAGACCCTAAAGATGCAGTAGGCATCGTAAAGCGGGGCGTTACCGAATTGGTTACACCAGGTGTTTCCTTTAACGATAATGTACTGGAAACCCGCCAGAATAACTACCTTGCTGCCGTACACATAGAAAACAACGTGTGGGGCATTTCCTTTATGGATATCTCTACCGGCGAGTTTTTAGCTTCTCAAGGCTCAAAAGAATACATCGATAAGCTGTTGCAAAGCTTTAACCCCTCTGAGGTGTTGGTGGGTAAACCTAAGCGCGATAGCTTCCTGGCCTCTTTTGGCGACAGGTTTAACACCTTTTATTTAGAAGACTGGATCTTTAAGTTCGATTTTGCTTACGAGCGCCTTACACGGCATTTTGCTACTACCAGCCTAAAGGGATTTGGTATTGAAGACCTGCAGCAAGGCACCGTAGCTGCGGGGGCTATACTGCATTACCTGGACGAAACCGAGCATAAAGAAATAAGCCATATTGCCAATATTTCGCGCATTGAAGAAGAGCGCTATGTATGGCTTGATAAGTTTACCATACGCAACCTGGAACTCGTGTATGCACAGCAGGAAGGTGGCGTGCCGCTTATCGATATCCTTGACAAATCAGTAACCCCTATGGGCGCCCGCTTAATGCGCAAGTGGGTAGTACTGCCCCTAAAAGAAAAAAGCCGCATAGAAGAGCGCCTGCAGATTGTAGAAGCCTTTGCTTCCTACCCCGAAAAGGCCGAAGCCATTATGCAGCACCTGAAGCAGATTGGCGACCTGGAACGTTTAATTTCTAAAGTAGCTGTAAAGCGTATTAACCCCAGGGAAATGATACAGCTTAAAAAAGCCCTGCGTAATACGCTGCCCATTAAAGAGCTGCTGATAAAAGATATTTCCCTACCTCTGTTGTATAAGCTTTCTGACCAGCTGCATACCTGCGAGTTTCTGCTGGAAAAAATTGAAAATGAGCTGCGCGAAGATCCTCCCCTGGTAAGCAACCTGGGCAATGTAGTTAAAGATGGTGTACATACCGAACTGGATGAGTTGCGCAAAATAGCCTACTCTGGCAAAGATTATCTGTTACAACTACAACAGCGCGAAATTGAGCGTACGGGTATCAGCTCGCTTAAGATATCTTATAACAAAGTATTTGGCTATTACCTGGAGGTTACCAATGCCCACAAAGATAAAGTACCAGCCGAGTGGATACGCAAACAAACCCTTGTAAATGCCGAGCGCTACATAACCGAAGAGTTGAAAGGCTACGAAGAAAAAATTCTGAATGCCGAAGACCGTATTAACGTAATTGAGCAGAAGATTTTTAACGACCTTGTACTTACCGCTGCAGATTATGTAGTACAAATTCAGCAAAATGCAAAAGTACTGGCCATATTGGATTGCCTTATTGCCTTTGCACACATTGCAGGCAAGTATGGCTACGTAAAGCCCGCTATTACCGATGACAAGGCCCTTATCATCAAAGAAGGCCGCCACCCTGTAATAGAGCGCCAATTGCCTGTAGGCGAAAGCTATGTACCTAATGATATTACACTGGATGATGCCCAGCAACAGATCATTATTATTACCGGACCTAACATGGCGGGTAAATCGGCCTTGCTGCGGCAAACAGCCCTTATTGTGCTTATGGCTCAAATGGGTTGCTTTGTGCCAGCCAGCCAGGCCACCGTTGGCATAGTAGATAAGGTATTTACCCGCGTAGGTGCTTCTGATAACCTTTCCAGGGGCGAATCTACTTTTATGGTAGAAATGACTGAAACAGCCAGTATCCTAAACAACCTCAGTGACCGCAGCCTGGTGCTGATGGATGAAATTGGCCGGGGTACCAGCACCTACGATGGTATATCTATTGCCTGGGCCATTGTGGAGTACCTGCATAGCAACCCTAAGTGCAGAGCCAAAACCTTATTTGCAACGCACTACCATGAGCTTAACCAGTTGGCAGACGAGATGCCGCGCATTCGCAACTACAACGTATCTGTAAAAGAGGCCGGCAACAAGGTAATTTTTATGCGCAAGCTAAAAGAGGGCGGCAGTGAGCACAGTTTTGGTATACATGTGGCCCAAATGGCCGGCATGCCACAGCATGTAGTACTACGAGCCAATGAAATTATGCACCACCTCGAAAAAGACAAGATTCGTAACGAGAATGGCAAAAAGCTCAAGGAGGTACCCAAAGGTAATTTGCAGCTAAGTATATTCGAGGCGGCCAGCCCCGAAATGGAAAAAGTAAAAGATATGCTCGAGAAGGTAGATATCAATACACTGTCACCTGTGGAAGCTTTATTAAAAATAAATGAAATGAAGCTGATCCTGGAAGGCAGGGTACCGGTTTAAAAATTGTTTGTATAAAAAAGGCCTGCTGGTTAAAAAACTGCAGGCCTTTTTTATACATCTATCCATTTCTTAGCCAGCAGATATATATCATGTCTCCCAACCTAAAAAAGGATACTAAGAGCCAAAAAAACAAATCAACACAACTCTCTAGCTAACAATTACTTACTACAAACCCCCTCGCATCCTGAAAAAATTTTTAAACTTTTTTATGGGCAAGTCTTTGGAAATTGAGACAAGGGCCATACATTTGCATCGTTAATAAGAACAACGGCAATTAACGCGAGAGTAGCTCAGCTGGTAGAGCGCGACCTTGCCAAGGTCGAGG
>FPIC01017898.1_pt1 | contig 13161 bp, 16 predicted proteins | sample 1504481 | NCBI WGS metagenome assembly FPIC01 (sample SAMEA4475357, study PRJEB15587) | soil metagenome | biome: Soil; feature: Field | place: India | collected 2015-03-11 | depth 0 m
TAGGATTGTAAAGGAGGCTTAATTTCTTTGTCGCGGCCGTATACCCCCAGGTCTATGGATATATTTAGCACCCTGGCGCCTTCAGGGTAATCCATCCCCAAAAAGAATATATCAGACCAGCCACTGTGTGATAAGTCCATACGCACGGAAGTCTGTTCTTCCAGTACAGGGTAAAGAAGGGTACCCTCCTGCCTTTGCAATAACTGGGGGTGTATTTTAACAGGGTGCTCTTCCTGGTGGCCCACCCTAAACATCCACTGGTTACCCTTGCTGGACCTTACACTTTTGCGTACCTGGTTGGCCAGAATCTGGAAAGACAGGTGATGATAGCTTTCGGCCAAGCCACTAAAAAGGGCTGCATTAGGGCCATGAGTATCTATTTCTTTTAAAAAGGTTGCTATGGCTTGCTCAAAACGGCGGGCCAGCAGATCCTCAAAACCAGCATAGGGAATTTTTCCGGTTGCTGGCGTATCTGCATTTTCCATTAAAAAGAAACGATAGCCAGCAAAAAGAAAAAGTATAGAACGTACCTTATCGTATAAGCTGGGCGTATTTCTGCGAAAGGCATCAAGCTCGCGCAGGGCTAAAAATAACTCTTTGGCAGAAAGCTTCCGGCTCATTTCAAAAAACGAGCGGTTGCGTTCTGCAGGATCAGTAGATGTAATGGTTTGTATAAATGGATTCATTTGCCTCTTTCTATGCAAAATGGAGCGCTGTACTGATTAGCGGCATTTAATTTTTGTTTGATTTTCGCTGGTTGGCTTCGGCCAGTAGCTCTACCATTGTGGTAAGGGTTTCGTCATGGGCCTGACCGGCCAGGCCAAGGGCAATTTGCGCTTGCAGCAGGCCTTGTTTTTTGCTAAGGTCATACCGGCTGCCTTTTACCTCCAGGGCTAAGTATTTTTCGGTAGAGGCAATTTCCTGTAGGGCCGGGGTAAGCTGTATATTCTGGCTCCCCCCCTCTACCTGGCTTTGCAGCAGGTTAAATATAGACGGGGTTAGCACGTGCATTCCAAAAAAGCAAAGGTAATAGCCCGCCCGTAAGCCTGGAGTTTGCAACTCTAGCTCGGCTGTGCTTAATGAGGGTTTCTCTATTATTTTATCGATCTGGTACACACCCTTCTGACCGGGCAGGTTTTTACCGGTAAGCGTGCCATATCGGTGTATCTGGTGCTCAATGGTCGGGTTTACTGCAGATACAGCGCAACCCTCACGAAGGGCCAGGTTTATTAACTGCAGTGCACAGCGCTGAGTGGCTACATCAGATACATATAAGTGATCGCCTAACAACAGCAGGAAAGGTTCTTCTTTTACAAAGTCGCGGGCGCAATACACGGCATGCCCATACCCTAAGGCTTCATTCTGCTCAATAAACCGGATCCGGGTACGCAGGTTATCAACTTTCTCTGCTTCTTCTTTTGCCCAATCTGTTCCTTTAAAAGACTCCATCAGGTTATTTCTTAACGAACTAAAGGCTTGCTGGTACCGGGGGCCATCGCCTGGGGCACATACTACGCAAATCTCCTCAATGCCACTGGCAAAGGCTTCTTCGGCAATTATCTGGATTACAGGCTTGGGCAGGCCGTCAATATCAACCACAGGCAACATGGCCTTTTGTACAGTATCGGCCACAGGGTATAATCTTTCGCCCCGTGCTGCTGCTGTAATAACCGCTTTTCTTACTTTCATAAATCAGGTTTGGTATTAATAGTAGTGGTTTCACCCACATGCTGGACTTTATAAAGAGCTCTTACTCTTTGCGGGGTGAGAAACATAGGTATATGGGTAGCCTGTACGCATATAACATCCTTTTACTCTTTTACAAAGTTCAAAGTTATTACTGCCACCCATAAATGGCTAATTTTCTAAAATAATTATAACAACGACATAAAAAAACCTGGCAGCGTTGCCAGGTTTTTTTTATGTCGTTGTTATCTTTCCAGTGGGTTCCAGAAGTTACCCGTAAGCGTAAACAAGTATAAAACGCGCGTATTGAGGTTAAACCAGTAGGTGTCTCTTAATGGTATCATTTCTGTTCCAAAAGCGTTAGCCATAGCCTGGCTGTTACTCATAGTAGATACAGCAAAGCCTCCCAGAAATGCACTGTTCAGGCCGTTGGTACCTCTTGGGGTGCCGTTTAATTCATACCCATCTACTATATTGCGGGGGCCGATCCTGTTGGCCCAACCCGATACTTTTACAGCCCAGGCTTTAGCTTCCTGGTTGCCGTTCCAGAGGTAATCCAGGCTTAACCTCCAGGGGGCACGGCAGGCATCATAACCATAATACCCTACTCTGCTGCCGGGGCCAGGTACTCCGTTGCTGGTTTGCCAGTCGGGTACTAAGCCGGTAGTTGCATTTGCCCCTGCATTGAGCAGGGTATATGTATCTTCTGCCAGGGTAAGCCAGGTATTATCGCCTGTTACTTCTGCAAATACCCTGAAAAATGCAGGTGAATGATACATAATGTTCATCATACCGCAACCGCCCCAGGCATTGCCAGAAAATCCAGGACCTACGATCAGTACATTTTTTCCGTTAGAGGTACAAGGCAGTACCAGGTTTGTCCTGATGATCTGCAGTATTTCTCTTGCATCGGCAAGGTAGGCAGGGTCATTCCATTGTTTATTGGCTACTATCAGGGCAAATGCTACATCAAGGTCTCCGTCGGTAGCACTACCCGGGTCAATAATGCCGTCGCAGGTTACTTTCCAGCCCATCATGTTCCTGGACTCTGGTGTACGCTTGCTTTTGTAAAAGCGCATCAGTCCATCAAAAGTAGCCTTATCTTTTGCATAAGCTGCCAGCAGGGTGCCAAAGCCCATAGCCTCTACCAGGGTCTGGTTAGAAGGGTTGTTAATTACCCTCAGGCCTTCTCCGCAGGCAACTACCTGGGTGGTTCTCCAGCGGGTATACTCATTGATGGCAATCTCAGAATTGAGGGTGGTAGGGATAAAGCCATGCTTGTATTTAAGGCTTTTTTCAGAAACCTGCATTTGCTTTTCGATACTGGCAATCTGCTCACGCTCCAGGGGCATTGTACCCAATACCCTGAACTCCTTTGTAAGCAACTGCTCCAGAGCAGTAATATAAAACGTACCCCCCGACTGGAAAGCAGGCAGGCCTTGCACGTTAAAAAGAGCTACCCCCTGCTCATCTGTAATAGCTCTTTTTAAAGCCCTTGCGGGTAATTTTCCATTAGTAGAAGTGGCTGGTTCATCAAACAGATACACATTAACGTTAGGTTCTGCCTTTCCGGCGGAGTTAACAAGTGTAACTTTGATGGTTTCTGTTTCGATAAGCGCTGGCCCGTTATCCTTTTTACAAGACATAAAGCTACAGGCTACCAACAGGTAAAACGCAATTACTATACTGTTTTTCATTTTTAAAGAAGTAGTCAATACCTGCTAATATAACATTAATTTGTGTTGAAACAATTGTTGTTTACCAATAGGCAATGCAGCTGTATGTTTGGGCATGGTTTAGTTGCTAACTTTTAGGCTTATCATACCCCCTACTAGATTCGTTTCGTATGGAAAGGGCCATGGCTACAGCAATAAAAATCATTGAAGAAACTCCAAGATAATTTCCTAAATTCTTACTTGAATAAAGATTTGTATAGTCTATAAGTAGCAGGTGCCCAACGGTAACAAATGTTGCAATAACAAATAAGCATTTTCTAAAATTGATCATATCTAACTTAATAATGAATTGATTTCTAATTCTACTATTTCAGAACAACATATTATTTGGCCGCTTGTAACTTTTTAATTAAAGCTTTCATTTCTGATATTTCTTTTTTTTGAGCCTTTATAATTTCATCTGCTAGCTTCTTAACTTCTGCGTCCTTTATGTTTGCCCTTTCACTTGTAAGAATTGCTATGGAATGATGTGGAATCATCGCTTTCATGTATGAAACATCATCTACTGGAGTTTGTGTCCTTGCTAATGTTAATGCGGTTACAAAAAGGAATATACTACTTAAAACAATAGCAATATTTTTCTTTTTATTTTTGTACATGTTTAGCATGAACGATAGCATTATAACAGCCATTGCAGAAATGCCTAAACAAGCCATATAAAAGCGGGTAAGGCTGAAATAAATGTGGTCTGCTTCGTATGTATTTAAATACATTGTTATATACATTGCTATAAAGGAGCATAATAACATTAATACAAATCTTGTATAATGACTTTTACTCTCTTTGCTATGGTTCATTCTGTGTTTATCTTCCATTTAGTGTGTTTTTAGGTTTATGTATTTTTGCTAGCTTATAACAACTTTAATAAATGCTGGCCAGGTTTTAGAAACTTTACTCCTAACCACCAGCGCATAACAGGAATGGAACTGTGAGACTGCCAAGAAACAAGAAGGCCCGGCTACATTTATTATTTATTACCTCACTTTATTTTTTATTATTCCTTTGTACCCAATACCAGTTGTAAGGAACTGCTCAATTGCTAACGCTGCTATTGGATCAAGCTTCAACCTTTCCTGTTTTAATACTTTGCTACTGGAATCAATCAAGACTATTTGGCTCTCTTCAATTTCAATCATCTTTATAGAGTCCTTCCCTATTTTTTCTGGAATTCCAGATAGCTTTATATTGTCTGATTTGAACCTCATTGTTCCTCCAGGCAAATCGAACATACTGGCTATGATTATCAGTACTCCAGCTGCTATACCTATAGGGGCCATTTCTTGAAATGCCTCTATCCAAAGCCAACAAAGCACAGATAGGGCTAATGTAATTAATCCAAAACCACGTTTTGAATATTTAAAAGAAATGTCATTTATCGTTGGATACCTTATTTCATGTTTTTTTAACCTAAATCTGAACATCATGTCATCCAAAAAACTTAAAACTATCGCCCCTAACCAAAGAAAGATTAAAGCTTTTTTTAACAAGTCAAACTTATCTGACGATAACAAGCAAATAGTAATAATTACGCCTGTTAATTGGAAGATGTCTTTAAAATCATTTTTGTATTTATTCATTCAATTAACCTTGACTAACGTTAAGTAAAATACATTTTTTTATTCTTTTTAATGTTAGGAGTTTATCGTTAGCCTAAGAAATTAATGCAATTATTTACAGGAGAAGAGAGTAAACGATGAAACAACTGAAGGCAGGAAATTAACGAGGGCTTCTACGATAAACCTTGGCAGAAATAAGCGGAACTAGCAGGCCGATATGTAGCTATTTAATCTATAACAAAACGCCGTTCTTGTCCTGCTGTTGCTTGAAGAAAAATTCTCCAATTAGTTCCTTCACCCAATTCTAAAATATAATTACCTGGATTAACTCCTTTTATTTCTATTCTTCTGCTGCTTATTGTTCCTTCTACTAAAGGTGGAAAGTAAGAAGTGGCCGATAGCCAAGCTTCAGAATATACCCTATAACCAACACCTTCTAAATTTGATCTTTTAACCTCTACTACTATATCTCCTAATGCTGGGTTAATGTCATTTTTACTGCATGAAGTAACAGATATTGATAGTATAGCTGCCATAAATATTGCAAAAAAGAAGTTGGCAATAGGTCTTGTTTGTTTCATGATATATAGCTTTTATGATTATTTTTTTATCAATGATAATAAAATTCATGTAGTAGTGCACAATTATTAGCTAACGCTGGAATAACAAAAGACCGGGAGGTGACGAGTGCTTTACATATGAATCTTTGTTACTCTAAATGGAACTTGATGGCCGACAAGCTGCATCTGTGCCTGGCTTTTAGATATTTACTGTTGTTCAGCGTCTTTTTATTCAATTGGTATATAAAAGTCAACAATAGCTTTCTTTTCGGGATGATCATTAAAGCCTTGGATACCAACGTTCAAATTTAATTATAGCTCCATCTATCCGAAACACTCCCCAATCTGCTTTTGAATTTCCAGACAAGAAATTGGGATCGTCTATTGTTTTACTCGCACCTAAGTCTCGTATTATGCCATTTCTATAAAGAGCATACCTTTGATAATAGATGCCTTCAAAATTCGATTCCTCCGTGTAGTAGATCCCGTCTAGCAACAACTCATTCCCAAGATAAGTATGTCGTTTTAAACTCAAAATATCATCAGGCTCTATGAATTTATCACAACTCGTAACACTAAACAAAACGATAATTAATATTAGTATATCCTTTTTCATATTTTAATTATCAGGTTTTCATGTTTAAGCAGTCTTTATCCTTGCACCTAACGTCTCGTATAAAAACAGTGCGAGTTGGCAGTCTAGATTATCCGCTCAATAAGCAAGCATTGTAAGCGAGCCTGGAATTTCGATTCGAGACAGGCTTAAGCATTGTTTTTATACAATGTTGGCAGTTGCTTTTATTTTAATTCTTTTTCGTAAAGATTGTAGGTTGATAAATCTAATTCCCTTGTTCCAACTTTTTGAAAACCTAATTTCTCATAGTAACTGCACAGTTTTGGGTTTTTTGAGTCCGCATCGAGTCTTAAATATCTACAATTATCCTCTTTTGCTTTACTTTCTACCTGCTGGATAATTGTAGGGCCAATTCCTTTCCCATTATATTTGTCTGTGACAACTAAGGAGTGGATGTATTTCGCTTTTTCTTTTTGATTCCCCCAATACAAGAAATCCTCGTCCATTATTCTAACCATGCCCAAGTTCTCGCCATCCGAATTTCGTATAAAAAAGAATTCGTTATTCTGAATACCTTCTTCAACCCATTTTACTTTTTCTATTGGTGGATTAATCCAGTACTGCCAGTGGTCGATGTCCATCTTATTAATTCTTTCAGCAGCGTTTCTGAAAAGTTGCAAAACCTCACTTTTGTCTTTATTCTTTACTTGTTCAAATGCGATATTCATAAATCTTGTTTTTGGGTAAAACTACTGCAAATGGCGTTAGCAAGAGTTTCTGCTTTAAAAAGGCAGCTTGGTTAAATCTACATTTCCACCTGAGATTATAATACCCACGTCTCGGTTTTCAAATTCCTTTTTTTCTTTTATCAGAGCAGCTAAAGCAACCGCTGAGGATGGTTCGCACACTATTTTTAATCGCTCCCATATTAATTGCATCGAATGGGTTATTTCTTCTTCCGATACAAGAATTATTTTTTCAATGCCTTCTTTGATTATTGGGAAGTTTACATCGCCTAATTGTGTTTTAAGCCCGTCAGCAATCGTGTTTGTCGATTCATTCGACTGGATAGTTCCACTTGCTAATGAACGGAAGGCATCATCTGCTTCAAGAGGCTCGCCACCAATTACTTTACAGTTTTTGCCAAAATGATTTGCAGCGATTATGGTTCCTGCTATCAAGCCACCCCCGCCAACCGGTGTAAAAATATACTCCAAATCGGGGTGTTCTTCCAATAATTCTTTCGCAGCAGTACCTTGTCCAAGAATAACATTCAGATCATCAGAAGGATGTATGAAAGTCGCACCTTCCCTCTCCTGGATTTTATTGGCTGTTTTTTCTCTGGCTATCAGGGTTGGTTCGCATTCTATAATTTCACCACCGTAACCTTTTACTGCATTTTTTTTGACTTGTGGTGCTGTGTTTGGCATTACAATAAAAGCCTTAACTCCAAGGCTGTGTGCAGCTAATGAAAGGGCTTGAGCAAAGTTTCCTGAAGAATGTGTTACTACTCCTTTTTGTTTTTGTTCATTGGATAATTGCATGATAGCGTTTGTTGCACCTCGCATTTTAAACGCTCCCATTTTTTGAAAATTTTCGCATTTAAAAAAGAGGTTAGCACCTACCAGTTCGTTGATTAATTTGGATGTTAAAACAGGTGTATTGTGGATGTAGGGCTTAATCCTGTCATGTGCCTTTATTAAATCTTCTTTGTACATATTACTATGATTATGAGATTGCGGTTATTTCAACTTCTATCAATGAACCGTAGTGCAGTTCACGTGTGGGAATAATACATCTTACAGGCTTATGGGCTTGAAAATACTGACCATATTCTTTATCAACCTTATCCCATAAATCAATGTTAGATATATAAATGCGAACCTGAAGTATCTTGTTTTTATTACTCCCTGCCTCTTTCAATATCGTTTCAGCATTTTTAAAAACCAATTTTGTTTGCTCTTCAATGGATTCGGGAATGCGCTTCGTTTCTATATCAATGGGTAATTGACCTGATAGGTACAAAATGCCATTATGCTCTATACATTGGGAATAATGTCCATTGCTCTTTGGCATTTTCTGTGTCTCGATAATTTTCATCGTTAATAGTATTTTCCAGTTGTTAAGTTTCTCTTCATTTCAACATACTCTTTCACAATGCCGTGCATTGCTATATAGACGCCATCGTCCATTAAATTTGCAGTTGCAATCGCACAGCCCAGGTTTATTGGGGCATCAGAATTACTGAATCTTTCAGGCAGCATTGCACCTGTAATTCCAATTAGTTCTACCAAAGCCATTCTGTCATCATCTGTTATTTCTAGGCTATCCTTCTGGAAAGCGGTAACGACATCATAGTCAAAAGATGGGTTTAGTTTCTCTAAGATTCTATTTGTTGCAGGTTCTCCAAACTCAAAAGCCCAACCTTTTAAAGTATGTGGGTAATCTTTGTCAATTGTTCCCCCTGTCTGTATAAATGTCAGCTTCATAAATATAGGCTTAAAAATATCTTTACATAAAGATACTTTGCAAATATATAATTTATCTTCACATAAAGATATTTTTAGTACTTTTGTTATTCAATCAGCAATTATTCCCTTATGATAGAACAGGAAGATATAATAGATAAGCTTGTTACAGAATGGAACCTGGAACGTCCTGAACTCAATGTTGAAGCAATGCAGGTAGTAGGGCGCATCATTAAATTAGGTAAGATTTTAGAAAAGCGTGCTGGTAGTAGCTTAAAAGAGACAGGGATATATTATACCGACTTGGATGTTTTAGCCACTTTAAGACGCTCAGGAACTCCATATGAATTATCTCCAAAACAATTAATGGAATCGGTACTTATAACTTCTGGTGCAATGACTGCTTTGTTGAACAGGTTAACGAAGCTGGAACTTATATACCGAGTTCCCAACAAAAAAGATGGTCGGATTATATTGGCTGGCTTAACTGATAAAGGGAAGAAAATAATAGACGAAGCGATTGAAATCAGATTTAATGAGGCTCAAAAATCTATTGAAGTTTTAAGTAATCTCGAGTCCAAAAATTTATCAGCCTTATTAAAAAAGATGTTAGTCTCTTTAGGTGATTAAGGAAAGATTTTAAGTTAATTACTGCCAATGATTGTGTATACGATGTGTGGGATTGACGAGGGCTTCACCGGTGAACCTTGATTATACCTAGCGGATCTGACATGCTGACAAGCAACAATAACGCCTGCCTTTTAGTTATTTGCTGTTGGCAACAGTATTTATTCATATTTATTTGCTAATGAAATTGCCCTTTCAAGGACTTCATCTTTTCCGGCTGCGATTCCTTGAATTGTTGGCTTAACCTGATGATCTATCCTTATACCTTTTCTTTGGACTGGGGTCATATCTGAATAAAAGATCCCAGAACTTGTAAAATATGTCTTATAGTTACCTACAAATTCCTGAGAGATCATCAATCCTCCAGCACCTGCAGTTTGACTGCCTATAGTCGTTACATTATAGCCGTTTTGAATCCACATGGCAGTATATTCAGCCCGACTTTGGGTATATTCGTTTACGAGTAGCACTACATTTCCTTTGAATTTTGATGTACCTGTTTTTCCCTTTTGTTCGGATATTATATATCTGCCAGGGTATTTAAAGTCTGGTTTTATTTGTTTAACCACTACTGCGTCTTTTGCACCCAAATAGTTTTTGAAATGATATCCATAAAATTCTTTGGGATAATTTCTCAAATCTATGATAATTGCTTTGGTGCTCTCCAAACTACTTAGAGCATTGGTTAACTCCTTACTATTAATGAAAGCCAAATTTAAATACCCAATGTTATTTTGAAGAATTTCCCAGGATTTTTGGTTAGCACTGTATTGAAATTGATCCTGAGTATATCTTGCCAGCTTTCGTACTTTAGTTTCTACCCCTCTTGTGATTTCAACTTTAACACTATCGGTGGATCCATTCAGGATTTTGCTAAAAGCATATTTTAGTTTGGCACTATAATTTGCCCCATTGATGTATTTCAAGTTTTGTGTTAAAACCTGTGCTACTTCAACTTCTTCTACTTTGCTTATTATATCCCCTACTTTTATGTCATTTAACGTTGCAAGAGAATTATCATAAATACCGGTTATCACAATCTGATTATCTATCACTTTAAAAGCAGCTGGAATTTGTTTAAGACCGAAATGATCCTGAACCAACTTGGTTGTAAAGTAGCCGTGACTGTCATCAATTTTCACTACGAGTTCCAACATGGCCAAGTGATAATCTAATTCTGAACTTGGAGAGGAAAACTTGGGTAGCAACTGGTAGAATACCACATTCCAATCCGTGTCGAGTTGATACTTATGGGGATAGAAATACTCAATTATGTTCCAGTATCTGAATAAAGATAAGAGACGTAACTGTTTGTTTCTCCAGTCGAAATTGTCGTATGATTTTTCATTAGTTACAACAAGATTAGAGTTTCGTCCCTCTGTAGCTACATAATGATGTTTACCCTGAAACCTGTTCTCCTCTATGAATTTAAGCTTTTTAGAAAGCTCTTGAGTGAATAGCCTATCGTTATTAAACCAACTTAAATCAAAGCTTTTATCAAAATGTGCAGATTCAGCCCCTGACTGACACTTTCTACATAATTTTACATTACCCAGAGACTCGATCCAAGCTAGATAAATGCTCGACAATTCTTCTTTTGAACTAGCTTTTTCAATAGATGGTAGGATTTCCAATAACTGATTATCCCAATCAATTTTTCCATTAGCAACATTTGGGTGGTAATATTTCAGGAATCCCCAAATTTTGGCCGTTGCAGCTAATTTATCAGTTTCAGATAAGCTAGCTGCAACGGTTGTTTTAAAGCTAATTATTAGAATCAAAAGAATTAAAACTCTGCCTTTCATTTTATTTATTGTTGCCAACGTTAGTACAGATGCAGTGCGGAATTGGCGAGGGCTTCCCCGGTGCCACTACCACAAATAGAGAAGAGCTGACTGGCCGACAAGCAGTACTTACCCCCGCATTGGCATTTGTATTTTGTTGGGTGACGGCTTTCTTTATCCCCTTTATATTTATTTCCTTTTCTTTTGAATTGTTGTATCCTTTCTACTTTCAACAAACTTTATAGGAATTACAATTCTTACTTCTATTGGTTTTCCGCGCAAAGAAGCCGGACTCCATTTTATTGGGTTGTTATATACTAATCTCAAGGCTTCTCTATCATAAGGTTCCCCAATTCCTCTTATTAAATTAATGTCTTTTAGCGTACTATCTTTAGCTACCCAGAATTCTATAAATACACGATGTTTTTCTGTTAATGAGTCTGATGAATTCAAAAGGGTATTATTTTCAAAAAACCATTTGGCATATGCTTCATAGCCTCCAATTGGATATGCATTTTCTTCAACAACCCAACCTAATTCCTGTACATCTTCTGACTTTACGGGAGTAGATTGACCATTACTGTAACTATACACAAGCAGAGTCAGAAACAATAAAAGATATTTCATAACTGTTGAATTTTTATTCATTATGCTGTCACCCAACATGTGTGTAGCCGAAGGCCGGGAATTGACGAGCGCTTCACCGGAGCCATTTGCAGACATAAGCGGAACTCGATGGCCGACAAGTAGTACGGACACCAGGCTTTTGGTTGTGTGCTGTTAGGTGGCGTATTTAATTTCCTATTCTATCACCCTCTTTGGCATTTTTTCTGACTTCAGCTAAGTAGCTGGTCAATATGCCATTGTTCATACTACCCACCATACCTATACCATGAGCATAATACATATGGTATACTTTACTTTTTTCTTTATCCCGGCCAGTTAACTGTGTACACTCAATAACAATAAGACCTTTATATTTTTTTAATGGGGTCTCTAGTTTTTCATTTACCCCAATTATTTCATAAGACCAACTACTATCAGCTTCAAGCCATTTCAAGCCTATTTTGACTTCTTTTGGTAATACAACAGATTCATTATTTGTTTTAGGGTTGAAGTGATAATAACCTTTTTCATCTTCCCTATAATATGTAGTGTCACTTTTGCCCCATGAGTAAATCCTCACTTTAGCATAATATTCATTATTTTCATAGTTCACCTTGTTACCAGGAAAATAGTCTAAATATGAACCATTCGACATTTTGAAGTACTTAGCTGTATTTGATACTTCATATAAAGGGAAGTAGTCATCCACTTTTTTAGTCTGTCCTAGACAGTAACCTGTCAATAATATTAGAAATAACAGTATAGAAGTAGTTTTCATTTTTATTGTTTTATGCCACCTAACGTGGGTGCAGGCGAGGCCCGTAGCTTCAGCGGAGGGTCTTGCTTGCACAATGTTATGCAACGTATTATTTCTCTTCTTCTACTATTTCAGCATTCATAACTTGTCCACTATCTACAAAGTCTTTTAATTTACCTATATGGTAATATTCAAGCCCTATTATTGTTTGTATTTGGCTATTGGGGAAACCCATATTTCTTAAATTCTCTACTTTTAGTTTTATTATTTCTTGCTCTTTCAATTCTATCTCTTTATCTAATAAGTAATTATGCTTTTTGCTATTCTTATTAGGTAAATAATAAAATACAACGTCCTTTATTATTTCAAGAATCTTGCCTAGTCCAAGGAAATCTATGCTACCAGGAGAATTGAATTTTACCTTTGTAACTTGTAGTGAGCTAATTTGAAAGAAAGTAGGAATTTGTAACATTGAGTCATCTATACCCGAATTGCTTATACCTTCCTTTAGAATACGTGTAGAATTATTGAATAAAAATATTCTATAATCTTTTATTGTTGGAAGATTATAAATGTTCGTATCTCTTGGAAAATCACTTTTGATAAACCCTATTGATTGTTCAACATAATAATGAAGTGCATAGAATTGATACAGTTTATCAATAGACTCGAAAAGAATCGAAAAATCAGAGGCTTGCCAAAAGCCATCTATATTTATTGTAAGGATTAATTCTTCTAAAGTTTCTTGCTGTGTTTTCATTTTATTTTATGTTGCATAACGACTGTATATCTTTTGTGCGGGAATTG
>FPIC01015827.1_pt1 | contig 13155 bp, 12 predicted proteins | sample 1504481 | NCBI WGS metagenome assembly FPIC01 (sample SAMEA4475357, study PRJEB15587) | soil metagenome | biome: Soil; feature: Field | place: India | collected 2015-03-11 | depth 0 m
ACCGGGATTGAACCGGTGACCTCGTCCTTACCAAGGACGCGCTCTACCGACTGAGCTACGCGAGCCTTGAGCGGGCGACGGGACTCGAACCCGCGACCACCAGCTTGGAAGGCTGGCGCTCTACCATCTGAGCTACACCCGCCCTTTGATGTGGGTGGGGAGGGATTCGAACCCCCTCAGGCTTCACGCCACTGGGTTTACAGCCCAGCCCGGCTCTCCAACTCCGGCGCCCACCCACTTCAAACCGAGCTGGCGCGGGGATTTGAACCCCGGACCTGCTGATTACAAGTCAGCTGCTCTACCAACTGAGCTACGCCAGCTAATTTTACAAAGAACTAAACCTAAAGAGCAATCATAAATATAATCATTCCCGCTTAAAAATGCAAGATTTATTAAGAATTAACAAAACTACCAATAAATAAAATTGCTTTTATCCCCCTGGACTTGGACCATACTTTAACATTCTAATCTTCAACTCCTTGATTATATCGGAATACTCCTTTAAATAATCTTTCGGAGGCGAAAACTTAACCCAATTATTAGCTCCCATCTTCACCTGAAACTCAAACTGAAACACAATGTTGTAAACCTGATAAGTCCTGAAATAAAAACTACTTCTTCCCCGCGGAACAACATGAACTAACACTCTATCTCTAAATAAAGCTTCAACCGTATCTGAACCAAATGGAATTTGACCATCACGAACCCTCCAATATGTCTGCACAACATAATAATCTTTCGTGGGATCAACGATCTCAAGTGTATATTCATACAACTGCAAGATGAATGTTGCCTCATTTATTATATAACTTTTATCTGCGTTGAAGGAAACCTCATATGAAACAAAACCCTTGCCATCTGCTAAATATCCCTCTCTACATGAAATAAATGCGAAGCAGATTAAAAGTGGTGTTAAAAGCTTACAAAACATAAATCTCACCATACTAAGTTTTTTACTGTGCCTACTGTGCCACAGGTGGCGCCCCAGCTTCCTGAGATTCTCCACCTAAACCCCACACAAGCGTATAAGTCCCGATTATAACCAAACCCAGAACTATTATAAAAAATAAACTTGTAAATACACCCCCACTCTTTGGCAACACCTTGCTGATAAATTCCTTGTCTATTTTTTTAACCTCGCTATCGATATCCTCATATCTCCATGTTATCTCAACTGTGTGAAATCTTCTTTTTGGCCTATCAAAACATTCAAAAGTTCCATAAAGCACAACATCATTTGTATCTTTTCCTTGGTTCACAAAATTACCGAAAAACAAATAATCAACCCCAAGCATATGCGAAAGGATGACAACATCGTTCTCCGAAGGTAAAGATAAAACAGAGTTAATTTTTTCACTTCCAACTATTGATACCGCCTCCTCAGGAGAAACGATCTCAACCGACGGCTTTCCAGCAAGCAAATATAAAACGCTGTTCGTTATATCCCTCTGCACTTTAACGCCAACGCCTTCAAACTTAAATCCAATAAATCCAACCTTTACTTTCTCTTTCTGCGCATAAGCTAAACTTGGATAAAAATCATAAACTAGCAACGCTAAAATTACGAAAACGACTAAACTCTTCTTTCGAAAAATTCTCATGAGCCCAAAATTTTTTATTTTAAAGCAACCTTCTCCACAAAACTTCGAACTATCTCAGCAAATACCTCAACCGCATAATCGACATCATCAACAGTGTTTCCTCGTCCAAAAGAAAATCTAACCGTAGCAAGAGCGGTCTTTTCATCCCTTCCAAGAGCAAGTATAACATGAGACGGTTTCAAACTCCCAGATGTGCACGCTGAACCATTTGAAACGGCAACTCCTCTCAAATCAAAACCATAAATTAAAGCATCTGCATCTACTTCAATTTTACTTGAATTTACTGAAAAATTCAAGATATGTGGTATCGTTTTATCAAGCGGACTGTTCAAAATTAAAAATTCATCAAATCCAGATTCATATATTCCCTTTACCATACGCTCCTTCAACATACTTACATGTTCATAATCGTACTTCATCCTCTCGGCACAAATCTCAACCGCCTTTCCAAAACCAACTATCAACGGGACAGCTTCCGTCCCCGCTCTTCTTCCAGCTTCCTGCGAACCGCCGTGATGAAACTTTTCAATGTATATCCCCTTTCTAACATAAAGAAATCCCACGCCCTTCGGACCATAAATTTTATGAGCTGACGCCGAAAGCAAATCAACATTTAAATTCTTAACATCAACCTCAATTTTTCCTAAAGATTGAACTGCGTCTGTATGGAACGGGATATTATATTCCTGCGCTATTTTACCTATTTCCTGAATAGGCTGTATTGTCCCAATTTCATTATTCACATGCATTACAGTTATAAGACAAGTTCTTGAAGTTATCGATTTCCTCACATCCTCAGGATCAATTATACCATCGCTCCCCACTTCTAAAAATGTCACATCAAAACCATTTTTTTGCAAATAAATACACACATCAAGTACGGCGTGGTGTTCAATCTTAGAAGTTATTATATGATTCTTTCCCTTCTTAAAACCCGCAAGCGCCACGCCAAAAATCGCAAAATTATCCGATTCAGTCCCGCCACTTGTGAAAATTATCTCAGATGGCTCTGCATTTATAAAATCTGCTATCTTCCCTCTCGCTTCCTCTATGGCAACCTTAGCTTCTCTGCCAAATTGATGAGCTGAAGATGGATTGCCAAAAATTTCATTAAAATATGGAGTCATAGCACTAACAACAGCAGGATCAACTGGCGTAGTTGCACTATGATCAAGATAAACTTGCCTCATATCATTCAAATTTAGTTTATTTAAAACAAGCACTGCTAAAATTTAACACTTATTCCAAAAGTCGGCAAAATTGGAAGCATCGATATAGGTTTTCGTTTTATCTCACCTTTCGAAATACTAAAATCATAAGCAACAACGTTTCTTCTGTTATAGACATTCACAACATCTAAATAAAAACTCCAATCAGCGTTCCAGAACTTAGCGTTATATGTAACCCTTACATCAAGACGATGATACGGTGGTTTTCGAGCGTTAAAGAAATTGCTCAAACCTCCAAAATCAAGATCAAGCAAAACTCTATCCCTTACAGTCATTATTTTAACAACCGTATCTGTCACAAGAATTCTCGGCTTCAACCCAATCGGCTCTGTATAAGGATAATTTGAACCGTACATCCACGTCAAACCTAAATTAAACTTTTTGCTTATCTTCCAATTTAAAACAATGTTAAATGTATGCCTTTGATCAAACATAAATGGTAATTCAACATCATAAATTTTTCTCCTTGCAACAGAAAAAGAATAAGAAAGCCATCCATAAATTTTACTATGTCGCGTTTCCCTCTTTTCGATGAAAACTTCAAACCCATAAGCTTTCCCATCACCTTTATTGACAGGTATAGATGTAACTGAATCATTCACAAATACCTGATATGGTTCGCTCCACCCTCTGATATCCGTAGGTGGATAGTTTGGAATTCTATCAACTACCCACCTCGTTCCATTTACACGCTTTCTTACAATTAAGTTATCAAAATCTTTATAGTAACCCTCAACCCTCATAAGAACCTCAGGGGCAAGCCAACGCTCAACTCCCAAAATATAATGCTTGGCTCTTTCGGCATTTAAATTTTCTGCTTTAGTGAAATCAAAAAATGTATTTTGATCATAAATTTTCTCGTACCCGGGAGACTGATAATACCACCCATAAGCAAATCTCAAACTCATTAACGCATCAATGTTATAGAGCAAATTTAATCGGGGTGAAAGATAATTTTTCTTGATGATCCCATAATGCTCAATCCTCAATCCCGGCTGTATGGAAAGTTTTCTGCTTAACCTTATTCTATCTTGAGCATAGAAATAAAAGCGATCGTAAGACTCGGAATACTTGAAAAATTCCGGTGCCGAGAAAAATCCAAGCGATATGAGGAACATTTTTAAATTCTCATCCATTTTCAAAATATACTTCAACTCTGAAGCAACGCGATTCAACCCAACTCCAAACTCAAATAAATTCTTCCCCAGCTCATAACTTAAATCGAACGATGTCGAAAACTTTTGAATCATATAATTCGACCATGTCTCAATCTTAAAAAATACCGCATCATCTGAAACAACCCTCTTATCAAAATCATACGAAGGATCTAAAACTTCTCCACCAAATTTACTTTCGCCCGAATTTCTATATAAAGATGTTATGAACTTTGCAACCAAATTTTTGCTTGGCGAGTAAGTCCATGAAAAAGCAAAAGTTTTATTGTAGGATAGATCATTCACAGCGATGCTATCCGGCCTATCAAGATTTTCACCTGTTATAACATCCATCGCATCTCTGCTGTAAATCCAAAAAAGATCCACTTTATTTTTGTCAAACGGATGAAAACTTAACTTAGTATGAAAATCATAAAAATTAGGAAATGTGACATCTCCGCTGACAAGCCCGGTTTTTTTAGCGATGGGACCAAGCACGAGATCATAATAAGTTCTTCGTGTCGAGAATATCCATGAGCCATTTAAGGGAAGCTTCCCTTCAAAAATCAAATTTGCATTTGTCAAATTGATATTAATCATACTTGCGAAAACTTTATCCCTGCTTCCATCACGGCTTGATACATCGAGAACAGCTGATAATCTATCCCCATATTTAGCGGGAAATCCACCCGCCATAAAATTGAAATCGTTGACAAGATCAGGATTGAACATGCTAACAAAACCATAAAGACGATATGGATTGTATATTTCAACCCCATCTACAATTATTAAGTTTTCATCCGGGGAACCACCGCGGACGACGAAACGCGTTGCAAAATCAGATGGCGCAAAAACCCCAGGCAAAGTTCTTAACATCCTAAAAACATCCTCCCCAAAGCCAGCGCTTACCTTAACATCTTTAGGCTCAACCTCAATTACACTTGGTCTAACATCGACAGCGCGACGGGTTTTGTAATCCGCAAGCACTTCAACCCCTTCAAGTTCTATATATCCTTGCCTCACTCGAAACTCGATAAATGTTTCACCACCCCTTACAACATTCACTTTCTTTCTTTCACTTTGATAACCAATAACCCTCACCTCAACATCGTAAATCCCCGGCTTAAGACTTATTTCAAATTCTCCCCTTAAATTGGTTGAAGCACCAAATTTAGTCCCGATAATAACTACATTTGCATTAGGAATTGGCTCAGCCGTTTCGAAATCCACAACCTTCCCCTTTATCCTCGCCTCTTGAGCAAATGAGTCAGAACAAGCGAGAAAAATTAAAATTAATCCCAATAACCCGGAATAACAGTTCCGCATTTATAACACTTTCCTTCCTTGATTTTATTTTTTAACACTCTAAAACCAAACCTTTCAACGAGCAAAACACCACAATTGAAACAATATGTATTCTCATATTTATCAACATAGCCAGGTATATTACCAGCATAGACAAATCTCAACCCTTCTTCATACCCTATCTCAGCTGCCCTTATCAACTGCTCCGGCCTTGTATTATCTGGATCTGTCATCTTATAATCCTTGTGAAAGGCGGTTACATGCCATGGGATATTCGGTGAAACGCTCGCTATAAACCTCGCAATATCTCTCAACTCAGCTTCAGAATCATTAAACCCAGGAACAACAAGCGTCACAATTTCAACCCAAAAACCTTTTTCAACAAGCATCTTGATCGTATCAAGCACAACATTTAACCTTCCGCCAAGTTTTCTATAATTCAAATCATTGAAAGTTTTCAAATCAACTTTGTAAAAATCAACATAGGGCCTTAGATAATCAAGAACTTCGGGCGTTGCGTTTCCATTTGACACATATGCTCCGCGTATTCCATACTGACTTGCAAGCTTCAAAATCCCAACGCTCCATTCAGATGTGATTAATGGCTCATTGTATGTACTTGTTATGATCCTGCTTTTATATTTAAGGGCAATCTCAACTATTTCCTCAGGGCTGATAAAATCAGGCATAGCTCCTGCAACAGGATCACGCAGAGCTTGAGAAGTCACCCAATTTTGACAATAATCGCAGTGGAAATCACAACCAAGCATGCCAAAACTTAAAGTATAACTTCCCGGATAAACATGAAAGAAAGGTTTTTTCTCTATCGGGTCAAGTGCAAGCGATGTAACATATCCCCATGGAACATAGAGTTTTCCGCCGACATTAAATCTCACCCTGCAAATCCCGTCTCTTCCATCTGAAATTTTACACCTATGCCCACATGCAAAACATTCAATTCGCTTATCATCAATCTTTCTATAAAGTTCTCCCTCCTTTGAATTACGTGTTAAAACATCTTTTAATGTCTGAACCTCGCCCAACATAAAAGGCCTCACTTTTCTTTTATACTTTCACTAATTGCAACACACTCAATATAATTTAAGTTTCAATCAGAAAGAGCAGAGATTATAGCTCTACAAAATGCGGGCAAATCATCAGGGGTTCTTGAACTTATCAAATTTCCATCAACCACAACTTCACTATCAATATATTCTGCCCCAGCATTTACAAGGTCATCTTTTATTGAGAAAAACCCCGTAACCTTTTTACCTCGCAAAATTCCAGCAGAAATTGGAACCCAACCAGCGTGACAAATAAAAGCAACAATTTTACCAGATTCATAAAATTTTCTTGTCAATTCGAGCGCTGTCTTGTTTCGCCTGATTCTATCCGGCGCATATCCTCCCGGAATTACAAGTGCATCATAATCATTGACATTTATCTCGTCAAAACTAACATCTGCCTTGATCGGATAACCATTCTTCCCTTTGAAAACTCTAACTTCCGGACCCGCAACTTTAACCTTAACTCCTTCTTCAATTAACCTATACTTTGGATAAAGAAGTTCTATTTCCTCAACAAGGTCTTCAACAAATATAACCGCACTTTTACCCTCTAATCTCATCGCTTACCCTCAAGATTTGTTTTAGATACATTTTTAAGAAGCAATTAAAGTTATGCTACAAAGATAAATCTTCCAAATAAATTTTGTGCTCACCTCTGAATCCCCTGGACATCACGAAAGCAAGAAATTCACCGCTTAACGAATTCTCACCCTGCGCTTAATTTTAAAGAAGTTGACACAAACAAAAGTTTCAGAAAATCAACCCGGCATTTTTATTTACCCTATCCCAATTCATAGAATAAAACAAAGGCAATTTTCCAACCTTTACGATATCGTTCCATTTTTCCAAAAGTTTTTCCTCCTCATCAAAAGCCCATTTGGTTAACTCCAACAACTCACATTTATCAACTTTGCCCTCCGAGTATTTCTTTCTAAGATCGACTTCTTTTTTAAGTATCTTCAATTGCAGTTCATTTTTATCCTCTAAAAAATCAGCAATATAAGTCCTGTAATTCGTCTGAATTTTTCTATGCAAAACCTCAAAACGCCACCAATAGTTCTTAGAGCTATATTTATTCGTTGGTTTTTCTCCAAGCTCGGGAACACCACTTTCAAAATATATCGGTTTAAATACACTTAAACATGGGAGAGAAGTCCCAGTAAAGTAGTGAACTTGAAAATTCTCACCAAGCAAAGATATTTGCGAAGATGCAGTTTGGGAAGGTCTTGTTAAACCACCGTAGTGCATGCATATATCTCTCATCGAACCCTTTTCGGGGCTAAAATTTTCAATTTGATGCGAAGATAATATTCCCATTACATACTCTAATGTTATTTCTCCTTTCTTTTCGTCCAACTTTTTATATGTAAAAGTTCTCCTATCTTTGCCGTGAGAAAAATATGTGTAGAACTTATCTGAGAAATATTTGCTAAAGCTAAAATTTTTATTCTTTTGCCTAAGTTTCTCAACGCTCTGAGAAGCCAAGTCCCAATCATCTTGGATAGTCAAAGCATTTGAAATGGTATAAATATCTTCTATCTTTTTTGCAACCCAATTCTTTCCAGCGGTTTCTAATACCCATGCATCTTTCGGATCAGCGATTATGAATGAGTTGTGATAATAAAGTCTATGCTCATAACTTCCATTCCCTCCCTGCCCATAATTTTCTATTATTGAAATTATAAACTCTAAAGCTTCCTTTGAACTTTTGGTTCTTTCTAAGGCTAACCTTATAATGTCCATCCCCAAAATTCCAACCTTTTCTCTTCTCTCTTTAGTGAAGACAGCAGTGTTTCCAATTGCTAAACCAAATTCATTAACCCCCATCTCCGCCCCATACATCCACCAAGGTCGGGACAAAATTACAGCATAAGTTTCCTCAACCTGCGGAAATTCAACATAAGTTAATTTAACTTTATTTTCCACATGTTTTTGTCTTGGTATAAACTCTATAATCTGAGCTTCATTGGGATCTCTATCGCTGTTTTTCGCAAATATCATAATGTTTTCCTTAGTCGCTCTGGGCGTTGCAATTAAAATATCACACATTGCGAAATTCCTTTAGTTAGTAAAAAATTAGTTTTAACTTTTTCCAAGAACATCGCCATTGATCTAAAATTCATTTTGCTGTGCCAAAATTGTAGACAAACCCAAGCCAAGGGATGAAAGGAAATCCAGTAATTTTAGAACCAGCTGGATAAATGAAACCCAAATCTGCAGCCAAATCCTCTCCAAAAAAGCGTACACCAAACGAGAGAAACGCTATATCAGAATTTGGCGGGAACCAGTTTTCTGTAATTAATTTAGCATTATTTGATGTGCGGAGCTCCCCACCCAGAAGTATGATTGGTTTATCAGCGATCCTACCACGAGAGAATCCCCAGCCAAGCCCAAATGTAAGTGATGTGTTCGGATTACCGTATGATGTTACACCATATAAAATTCCCACCCCACCAGAACTTCTTGAAGTGGTATTAATGTATAGGACTCCTCCCGCGACATCGAGCTTACCTATTTGAATTGGGGTTACTTTCGTAGCGAAATAGAAGAGTTGACTCTCAGCTCCTGGGAAAAGCGACATACCCCCTGCAAACATAATAAAATCAGTTACACCAACAGCAACAAGAGGGAAGAAAATTTCATAGGCGGAAAAGTAACCTTGTCCTGAAGCAAGTGGCTTAGCGGTAGGAGCAAGCAGCAACCGTGTGTGATTGGGATCATCAATAACAATATGATTTGAAAGATGTTTTAAATCTTTCACTTGCTCTCGGGGAATTATTATCGAAATGTTGCCAAGAGTTTTAAAACTAATTGATAGAGAATCTTCGCTAACGATCGTTCCAATTAGCTCAGATCCGTCTTTAAGAATTAGCTTAACGGGCTTTTTGGAAGTAGTATCTTGCTGAGGGAAGGAAGTCGTTACCAAAATAAAATCCAAAGCAACAGCCAGAAAAAGTGTTATTAAAAATGATCTCAGAGGTTGCCTCATAAACGAACCTCTTTCTATTTTGTGAAATTCTTTATGCTTCTAAAGTGCGTTTTTCTCTTCTATTTTTTATTCTACGCCTATCTTAACCCCTTACAGTTGAGATTTACACTAATTAAAATCTAAACAAAAGTTCAAACAAAATCAAAATTTAAATTTGATATTTTAGCTTCCCCATTCATTAAATTAAACTAACTTCGCTTAATGGTTTACAGATGGGTGAAATCGTCCTTTCTTGAAGTATCATCTTATACGCTTTGCTACCTTTTCCATAATAGTATAATCACCCCAAATTTATATTTTGCCATTATTTAATAGCTGCTTGATATTTTTTTAATAATTCTGGATCATCTATAGAGCCGTGATGATGTACTTGCCCCCAACTTCCATTAATATAAGCGAAAAATCTTGTTGTTCTTATGTTAAGTTCAATGATATTTTCGCCACTCGAAAAAAGACCTTTTTCTCTCCCAGCAAATACAACACATTCATTAGACTGATATGAAATAATATCGTAAAACTCAACCCAAACATTTGCCTTGCTTGTAAATATTTTATAATAAAGGTTTGAAATATTATCTATTCCGCGAATTATCCCACCTAAAGGATTGTTTAACTGGATCAAATCATGTGGAACCCATATTTTATTGAAAATCTCCATATCTTTATTGTTAAATGAATAATGAAATGTTTCTAATGCCGACATGGCTCCTTGAAAACTTTTTAGATTAATTTCATTAACAAGATTTTTTGAATCCCTTCCAAAGCTTCTGTTAATTACTATAAATTCCATTTGCCTTTCTCCTTAATGCATTTTTCTAACAAAACTTCACAATGCTATATAGTTAGAATGATACTCAAAGTGGAGCTAACCGAGGCGCGACTTGCCCGCGCCCGTCCGCGCTAAGCACCTAGTTAGCTCCAAGCTGGAAGATTATTCCGGTGGCTTGGGAAATAAAATGTATGGACCCTTGGGCTCCTGATTAGGTGGAACATAAGCCGGAGCAGGTTCACCAGCAGGACCCAAGTATCTGATGAATTGATAGATTGCCCGAAGATCTTCCGTGGTCATGGCGTGAAGAATGACCCAAGGCATCGGCGGTCGGAACTGTACTGTCTTTGCTATCTGGAGCCACTGCTCTTCAGAGATATCCTGCATGTACAACCTCAGATTGATCGGATAGGTCGTTCCCCAAGGACCACGCCAACCAAGTTGACTACCTGTCAACCATTGCTCTTCTGGAACCTCACCCCCTGCCTCTTCATAGCCGGGTGTGTGACAGTCGTTACAACCAGCTATCTTCACAAGATACCTTCCACGCTCAATCAACTTTGACTTAGATGCCTTTACTGATTGCGAAAATTCATACGGCACCCACGCAGCAGATAGAAACACGGTTAATATAATCAAACCGTGTAGCGCGGACAATAGTCACCTACCTTTATGGGCTGACTTATCCGCAGGCAAACTACTTCGCCCATACCAACTCTGGCTAAACCACCAAATCCCCTTGCTTTTCTTATTTACCTTCATCTATTATAACCTCCATTTTGTTTAGTTTTAGATTTAAGTTATCTAACGAGCTTTTTATTTGACTTAGATTTTTTGTGTTTTATTATTTTTAGCCCCGATAACCCTTGTATATACCTCAGAGTGTAAATAGCAACATCCTTTTTTATCCCCACCTTATTACAGGCATGTTTAAAAACTTTTTGAACAGATTTTATTGAAATGTATCTCTCTAACCTTGTGCCTTCAACCAACCACTTTCGAGCTCTATATCCCTTTCGGTATTTTCTTAAGATTTCTAATGCTTTTCCTGAGAGCATTGTATACTTGCTTTTTCTTCCTTTTCGCTAACTTTTAATCCAGCAGAATATACAAGCATTAAGATTACCTTCTGTTTGATATTACCAACTGACGAAAGAATCTTTACAAATTCTTTGACTTAAACTACAGGAACTAAATAAACCAGGGGATTATATTGATGTCCTCATCAGTTATTTCAGAAGGTCCTTTATCGAGAGTGAAATTCAGGAAGGACGTAACTTTCTATTGCTTTATAATCGCAAACTATATTCTCTTGAAATAAGTTCCTATTTTAGAACATTAAAATCGCATGAAAATATTACTTTAATCCTTCCAACACTTAAGTCAATGATTTCAATGAAACCCGAACTTAATTTCAGATCAATGCTTTCCCTTGCAAAACTCACTACATACAATTATACATTAAAAAGAAAGAAAAGTCAAGAGGGAATGCTTCGCCCCGCACAAGTTCAACCCAAACTATATCCAACGCTTGAACAGTTTTTATATCTTTACCAAAATATTCTTTCTTACATTGTTTTATCAATAGGTTATTTGTTTTAACCCTGAACCATCAATATTAATGATCCATATCACTACTTTATTTTTCTCCGGATTTAGATTTGGGAACGCAATCTTTCTCGAATCTGGTGACCAAGAAGGCGGAGAAAAATAACAATTACTAACAAGTTCTCGTTGATTACCACCCTCAGTATCCATTAACCAAATTGAGGCCCAAATTGGTTTATCTCTTATGTAAGAGATTGTAGCCCCATCCGGAGACCAACGGGGATATCTTGCTCCTTCCTTAATCGGAAGTATTGTTTTAAAACTTGTACCATCGATTTTTCCAATCGTAATACCTTCAAAACCTTTATATACAAGAGAAGTATTATCAGGCGACCAATCAGGTGATACCCCCATACCAAAATATTTCATCTCAAGTGTATTGATATTTACAATCCAAATTCCAGCAGTATCTGGAGGAGTATTTACAACATCTTCAAATGCAATATATTTTCCATCATATGACCACTGTGGAAAGTGCTGCCCACTGCCAAAAGTTAATTGCTTCAATTCGCCAGTATAAACATTTATAATGAAAATTCTTCCCACATCAAATGCTAGCAGAGAACCATCAGGTGACCAATCTGGATTATAAGCATGACCAGCTATAACAAGCCTACGGTTACTCCCACTTGTATCTATTATGTATAACCCCGTTGGATATAAACTGTCATTAGGATTGGAGTTAAAATGGTAATAAGCAATCCATTTACCATCAGGACTCCAAGCTGGTGATTCATCAATAGATTGATACTCTGGAGGAGGTGGCGGTGGCTCTACCGTATTGCATGAAAATAAATATAACGAAATAAAAATTACTGCGGTTATTCTTTTTATTACGATTAAAAATTGCATCAATATTCCCTTCTTATTTGTTTTAATTTTGCGTTAGCATAACACATAGCTTTTATCTCACAAAGGCATCACCTCCTCCGCCAACTTACAGGATAGAGATCTTCTGATTCAAAAGGGGTAATATCTTTGAAGCCATTCCCATCTGAATTTAAAATTAAAATTCTATTCGATACTCTAACTAAAACGTAAAAATCGTCAGGCGACCAACTAACAACCCAATAAAATTTAGCTGTACCTTTAGTAATGTTTTTAATTGCACCGCTATCCAAATCTTCTACAAATATGCTATCCTGATGAGCCGAACCAAGATAAAAATCCGCCACATATGCTACCTTATCTCCCTTTGACGAGTATACCATACTACTGTATCCCCTACTATCATCCTCCCAAGATCTTAAAATAGTACCATCTGGAGTATACATAAAAATCTTTAAAAATGGAGAGGAATAACTCCCTACTGATGCTAATATCGCCTGATTTTTCCCTCCCCAATCAAGCACTCTCTCATGAAGATTAATCGTTGAAGTAATTCTCCGTTCATTAGATCCATCAATATTTATTATGAAAACATCCCAATTACC
>FPIC01008110.1_pt1 | contig 13098 bp, 9 predicted proteins | sample 1504481 | NCBI WGS metagenome assembly FPIC01 (sample SAMEA4475357, study PRJEB15587) | soil metagenome | biome: Soil; feature: Field | place: India | collected 2015-03-11 | depth 0 m
AGGGGCGGAGCGCGCGAAAATCGGGTCGGGTGGCTCGATCATTGAGCAAGCTCCACCGCGTGCATAAATGCTTTTTGTGGGAATTCTAAAATATTTTTGGGTTTATTATATCAACCATATATCCTGAGACCGATGGAATATTTTAGAAATAAATCAAGATTTGCCGGCGTAATGGTTGAATGGAGATTCCTTGAACAAACTCATCGGGATTGTCATGCCGACGGCCTCTGGAAGTAGAATCACAGGTATAGAGACATCGTGATGCTCAGGGGGTTAGAGGTCGAGAAGGCGACCGGGCCAACCCTTCGACTTTTAAGGACATAAATCTTGCATCCATCTATCGGAGGCGTCGATGTATCCTGAGAGCGAGATCTTGTTCCCACCGCGATGCATTCCCTTGCTGGCAGAGATCCGGGGGAAGGCATGGAAGGCTTTGGTGCGCCGGGTGGCTCGGATGCCCGAGGACCACCCGGACACTTTGGCTCTTTCGTTGACGGTGATCCGGCTGGCGGGCTGTCTGACCTGCGATATGGACAGCTATCGGGCTTCCCTGGGTTGTGCCACCTGCTCCCAACGCGCGGTGGCGGGGTTCAAAGGCACGGATGAACAGCTGATCCGCCGGTTCAGGGAAGCTCGAGAGGAGGTGGAGGCCTACTTGAGTCAGGCAGCGTCTCCCTCCTCGAAGCGGAAGGCCTCTAAGGCCAAGGTGAGGTCCTCCGGAAAGAAGTCCTCCGGAAAGGCTGCGGCCTCGTCTAGGGCCTCGAGGGCATCGAAATAAAAAGGACCAGATGAATCACAAAGTGATCAGGGGGTCCTTGAGCAAGGAGCGGCAAATTGGGCGCACGGGAGCGGCCTTGAATTCTTCCCGCAGGAGCCAGCGGTCGAATGCCTCAACGTGGCGACGTCCGGATCTTCATGGTTGGGCTGTTCGTTCTGGCGGGCTCCCTTGGAGCCTGGTGGGCTTCCCATGCGGTGATGGCGTGGGCCTATGAGGTGACCGGCGAGGAAAACCCCTTGGCCCGTCTCCGTGGCCTCTTCCACTATCTGACCAATCCCCTGCGCCCGGCCCTGCTGTTGGCCCCTGAGGTTCCGGTTGCCCACACCGATGATCCCCCCTTCGGAGTGAACACGTTCTTGGAACAGGAGGTGGAGCCGGAGAAACGGGAACGGACGGTGCGCATGATCGCCGCGGCGGGCTTCCGCTGGATCCGGCAGGAGTTCCCCTGGGCGGACATCGAGATCCACGGCAAGGGGGATTTCGAGGACCGGCGACATCTCCCTTATCGCTCGGCGTGGGAGAAATACGATCACATTGTGGATCTGGTGGAGCGCTACGGTCTGCGCCTGATCGTGCGTCTGACCAGCCCCCCCGCGTGGTCGCGCCACGATGGGGAGGCGCGGGGGGCCTTCGCCCCGCCGGATAACCCGGAGGATTTCGCGGACTTCGCCGAGGCGGTGGCCCGTCGCTACCGCGGCCGCGTTTTCCATTATCAAATCTGGAACGAGCCGAACATCGCGCCGGAGTGGGGTTCGTGCCCGACGTGCGCGGTGGATCCTGAGGCCTACACCGACCTCCTCTGCCGGGCCTACCGGCGGTTGAAGGCCGTGGACCCCCGGATCGTGGTGATCGCAGGAGCGTTGGCCCCCACCTTATCTCTGAACCCTTATCCCCCCAATGGGTTGAACGACGTGGTATTCCTCGAACGGATGTATCGGGCGGGGGCGGGCGCCTGCTTCGACGCCCTCTCCGTGCAGGGCTACGGGTTGTGGTCCGGCCCGACGGACCGCCGGATCCGGCCCTACGTCATTAACATCAACCGAGCCCTGTACATCCGCGATGTGATGGTCCGCCACGGCGACGCCCACAAGCCGATCTACATCGCGGAGATGGGTTGGAACGCCGTGCCGGACTGGGTGGGGGACAAACGGTTCGGACAGGTGACGGAGGAACAGAAGGCCCGCTATTTGGTGGAAGCGTTCGAGCGGATCCAGCGGGAGTGGCCGTGGGTCGCGGTGGCCAATGTGTGGTTCTTCAAGCGGGCCTCCGATCGGGAGCGGGATCAGTCGTTTTATTATTTCAGCATTGTGGAGCCGGACTTCACCCCGCTCCCCGCCTACGAGGCCCTCAAGGCCTATCTCAACCAGCCGCCGCGGATGTACCCGGGGGTCCACACGGCCGATCACTGGGCGCTGCAATGGGAGGGCGCGTGGGAACGCCTGGGGGACGGGAAGCGTCGCGGATCACCGGGGGCGCAGGTCCGCTGGACCTTTTATGGAGGGCCATTGCGGTTGGCGGGGGAGAGCGAGAGCGGCGGGCGCATCCGGGTGGAGCTGGATGAGGACGTTTCGCGGGAGCTGGATCTTCCTCCGGGGGCATGGGAGGTGGCCCTATCGTCTCGGGTCGGCTGGCACACGGTGCAGGTCACTGTTGAACAGGGATCGGTGATTATGTCCTGGATCCGGGTGGATCGCTCCAGGGAGAAGGATGCGCTTGTTCCCAGCCTGGGATGGCTGGCGCTGGTGATCGTTGTTGCCACTCGTCATTGGCTTTTCCAGCCAGGGCATCGTGATTTACCTAACGGCTAAAAGGAGGCTGCTGGAGCAAATCCGAAACAATCTATGATCGCATATGACAAGCCACCCAGTGACCATCCGCGACCTCCACTAGCGCTGGGGGGCGCTGGGCACAGATCGATTGGGCGATGGGACAGCGCGAGTAGTAGACGCAGCCGGAGGTGCTGTGCGCCGTGTTCTGTTCGACGCGATAGGACCGGGCGGCCCATTTGTGCTCAATCTGGGGGACCGATGCGAGAAGCATTTCTGTATACGGATGGAGAGGATGGGCGAAGATCCGCTCTGTAGGGCCTGTCTCAACGATACGGCCCTTGTAGAGAACGATGGAGCGATCGCTGATGTAGTAACCCAGGGAGAGGTCGTGGGTAATGAAGAGGATGGAGAGACCTCGGTTTCGTAGATCGGCGAGCAAATTCAGGACATCAATACGCGTGGATGCATCCAGCATGCTGATAATCTCGTCGGCCACCAGCAGGCGGATATCCAGCAGCAGAGCTCGGGCGATCAGGAAGCGCTGAAGCTGCCCCCCGCTGAGTTGATGAGGATATTTTCCCAGCACGTCGGAAGGATTCAATCCAACCGCCTGCAATGCGTCCTCCAGTTTCTGATTCCACTCCTTCCGGCTGATATGGGGGAAAAACTCCTCCCAAATCATGGTGAAGATCCGATCGGCCTTGAAAATGGGGTTATACGAGGCGAAGGGATCCTGGAAGACTCCTTGGACCTTTCGATAGTAATCCTTAACAGCAGATCCTTGCAGGGCGAAGATGTCTTTCCCTTCAAAACGGATTGTCCCAAAAGTAGGTCGGACCAGTCGGAGGATCATCTTGCCGATTGTGCTTTTGCCACTTCCGCTTTCCCCGATCAAGGCGACGATTTCTTTCTCCCCGATCTCAAAACTGACATCCGCCACCGCAGTCAGCTTCTGCATACCCAAGGTTCCGATTCGGTAGATCTTGGTCACCCTTTCCAGCGTAAGCATCGTTAGATCTCCCTCCAGCAAGCTACGAAATGGTTTGGCTCAACCTCCACAAATGGTGGAGGCTCCTGGCAGCGGTCGAAGGCGACGGGACATCGCTCTCGGAATCGGCATCCTGGGGGAGGCTTTAGCAGCTGGGGTGGGGTGCCCGGGATGCCCTGCAGGCGTTCCTCGCGATAGCGCACCCCAACCCGGGGCAGGGCAGCGATCAGCATGCGGGTATAGGGGTGACGGGGAGAGCGGAATATGGTCTCAGTAGGGGCCTTCTCGACCATTTGGCCAGCATACATCACCGCAATGCTGTCCGAGATCTGATAGAGAACAGACATATCGTGAGTAATGAAGATTGTGCTTCGGACAAACCCCCGGTTCCGGAACTCCACAATCATCTCGCACACTGCTTTCTGGGTAGAGACATCGAGGGCCGATGTGATCTCATCAGCGATCAGCAGGGATGGATTAAGGAGGGTTGAGATGACCATGACCACTCGCTGTCGCATCCCTCCGGACAACTCAATGGGATACATCCCTAGGACCTCGTGGGAGAGCTGGACAAGATCCAGCCTTCGTTTCAATTCAGGAAGGGCTTCACGGTAATCCACGCCGCGCGCGGCGAGCAGCTCGGCGATCATCCGGCCGATCTTGCGGGTGGGGTTGAGGGCGTTCATCGCGTATTGGGGGATGAGGGAAACGTGCCGGAATCGAAACTCGTTCATTTGATTCCAATCCCAAATGGGAAGCTCCCGGCCATCCAGGAACACTCGTCCCTCGATGTAAGTCATCGGAGGCTTTAGATGGATGAGACTGTGGCCTAGAGTTGTCTTGCCACATCCGGACTCCCCGGCCAGGCCCATGATCTCGCCATCAGCGACGGAGAAAGTGACCCCGTCCAGGGCACGCACGTATCCCCGGAGGGTGTGATAGTAAATCCGGAGATTCTCCACCCGCAGACCCATGCGATCCTCACAGTTTTCGGAGTTTTGGATTGAAAACCTCATCCAACCCCACATTCATCACGTAGAGGGCCCCCACGATGGCCGTGATCGCCGCGCCGGGCGGGATCAGCCACCACCACATACCCAAGGGGAGGGCCGCCCATAAGACAGCATTGTTCATCATCAGGCCGAGGGACATCCCCTGGGTGGGGCCGAGGCCTATAAAGTCCAGTGTGGCGGCATTCAGGACAGCCCCGCCAAACTGGAGGATGAACGTCATGAACAGATACGAGAGCATATTAGGGGCTACTTCGGTGAGCATGATCTTTAAGGATCCCCTTCCACTCATCCGGGCGAGATCCACGAACTCGCGAACGCGCAGGGAGAGGGTTTGGGCGCGGATGGCCCGTGCCGCCCACGGCCAGGAGGTACATCCAATGAAGATGGCCTCCACCAGGATCCCCCGTACTGTTAGATAGGCGGCGATGATAATCAAAACAGCCAGGGTTGGAAGGACCAGGACGATATTGGTGAACATGTTCAAAATCTCATCCAGAAGACCTCCGCGGTAGCCGGCCGTAAGCCCGATGAGGATGCCAAGCAGGGTGCCAATCCCTCCCCCGATTAATCCCACAATAAGCGTCGAGCGCAAGCCGTGGGCGAACTGGGAGAAGACATCCTGTCCGAAAGTTGTCGTCCCAAACCAAAACTCCGGTGAGGGGGGATGCCCAGCGGGGCCCACGTAAGCGTTTGGGTCGTAGCGAGCGAACAGAGGGAAGATCAAGGCTGCCGCGATGAAAAAGAGTAAAATGAACAAACCGATGCGAAACTTGACGTTTCGCATGGTAAAGTAAAGGAACTCATAGCGAATTGGAGCGGATGCCTCGAGCATCATCTTTTCACTCCCCCGTCATTCCCAACCGTGTCCGAGGGTCAACCAGGGCGTAAACGATGTCGATGAGGAAATTGGCTAACAACACTCCGGTGATGATAAACAGGAAACAACCTTGCAACAGGAAATAGTCCTGGTTCTGAACCGCTTGAAGGATGAGATATCCGGTCCCGGGGTAGGCGAAGACGATCTCTGTGGCCAGGGCACCAGCGACGATCGCTCCTAGTTGCAGAGCGAGGCCGGTGATCTGAGGGAGCATTGCGTTGCGGAAAGCATATCGGAGAATCAACCGTTTGGGGGCCCCTAAGGCTTCCAGGTAACGGGAGTAATCGGCTTCCAGCTCGTAGATAACCATGTTGCGCATACCAATGGCCCATCCCCCAAACATCACCAGGAAGAGGGAAGTGAAGGGCAGGAACCAATGCCAAAGGAGATCCTTAATGAACAACCAGGATAAGTGAGGTCGGATGTTGAAACTATAGGCGCCGGCGATGGGGAAGAGCCCGGCGACTTGTCCTAAAGCCCATGCCAACAGCAGCGCTAGCCACATGTAGGGCGTGGCGTTCAGTATATAGCCTAAGGGGAGGATGGTGTTATCAAGCCAGCGGATTCGCGCGGCCGCTGCCCCTACTAAGTTACCGGCGATCCAGCTCAAGAGGATAGCTGGAAGCAGGAGAAGAAGATCATAAGGCACCGCACGCCAGATTAAGGAAATCACCGGTTGAGGGAACAACCACGTGCTGATCCCTAAATCTCCCCGGAAGAGGGCGATCCAGAAGTTGAGGTATTGTTGCCAAAGCGGAAGATCTAACTTGAATGCTTGGATGTAATAGCTCCGTAGCACCTCGGCGACATCGGCCCGCAGGGCCATGCGGGCGATCATCGTGTCCACCGGGTTCCCTGGCATCAATCGGGGGATCAACCAGTCAATGGTAACAGCAAAAAAGAAGGTGAACAAATAAATCAACAGCTTGCGTCCCAGATAACGCCCCACCCTTGCTCCCTCCATGTAAAAAAGCCAGTATAAGCATCCAGAATCTTTCCCCTGTCCTTCCAGCTCGCGGCCCGTGCAGCGCTCGCATTCTGCACGGGCCGCGCTCGAATCTCACAATCCAAGCTGTTCCGCTCGGTCTATGGGGGGGCGATCACTTTTTGGCTGGCTTCAGCTCGGTAAGCATCAGGAGGGCAGTCATGTTCCAGTAGCCCCGCCAGGTGCACGGCAGGTACTTGGGCGCTCCCTCCGCTGCGGACGGCCAGTTCGTCCAGTAGGTCTCGTTCCACTGCGCCCACAGCCCATTATACCAGAGCGGAATAGCCGGCATATCGGTCAGCTGGATCCGCTGGATTTTGGAGATCACGGCCTTCATTCCGTTCGTATCTCCCACAGGGACCTTGTCCAGCTGGACCAACAGGTCGAACACTTGTGGGTTGTTGTAGCGGCCGTAGTTGCCGTTGGTCATCTTATCTTGAATCGGGTTGTTAAACAACCAGTAGTAGAAAGTCCAGGGGGTGTTGCTCATCTGGGAACCAAAGTTGTTGATAGCGGTATCAAAGGTTCCGCCAGTCAGCTGATCCCAGTAGGCGCCGAAGTCCGGGAAGTCCGTTTGGAGGTTGATCCCAACCGCCTGGGCGCTGCTGGCGATCACCTTGGCCGCTTCCATCCAGTCGGTCCAGCCAAAGGGAACGATGATCTTCAACTGGATAGGGGAGCCGTCGGGAGCTTCCACGAACCCATCCCCGTTGACGTCTCGGTATCCGGCCTGGGCGAGGATCTGCTTGGCTCGATTCGGATCGTAGGAGAAGCCCAGCTCCTTAACGACATCCTGGTCCACGAAACGCTCCCAAACGGGGAGCAGGCCAGTGGGGTTGGCCTTCTGAACGATGTTGCCGTAGACCCGGTTCACAATCTCATCCACATTGATCGCATAAGCCAACGCTTTCCGGAAGTTCGGGTCGTCCAGCGGTTTCTTGTTGAGGTTCATAAACAGGAAGGCCGTGTTTGCCGACAGCATATAAGGCGGATCGTTGTACCAGGTCTTGAGACCGTATCCGCCTTTCACCAAGGTAGCGACGCCAGGCAGGAAGTTGTTGCTCAGATCCACCTCACCCTTGAGCACAAGGCCCAAGGCGACGTTGTTGCTCGGGTTCACGATATCCACAATGTAGCGTGGGGCCACCGATTTGCCCAGCACCTTGATCGCCCACCAGTTGTCATTGCGCTTCCACACCACACGATCTTCGGAGTGGGTCTCATAGACGTAGGCTCCAGAGCACAGCGGCGGGACGTTCTGGCCTTCGACGATATCCTTCGGGGAGCGAGTTTGCCATGCGTGCTTGGGCACAATGGCCACCGAGTAAAGCAGGTTCCCCCACTCTTGGTGGCGCACTTCCTTGAAGGTGAATCGGGCAGTCAGCTGATCCACCGCCTCAACTTTCTCGAGCCAATCCCACAGCGATCGGTAGTATACCCCTTCCAATTTGCCCAGCTCGAACGTATAAACGACGTCCTCGCTGGTCATAGGCTGGCCATCGGCCCAGGTGATGCCCTGGCGGAGCTTGACCTCATACACGTTGTCACTGACCCACTTGCCGCTCTCCGCCAGCCAGGGGATGTATTCATCCTTGAGAGGATCATAAAGGAATAGGGTTTCATAGCACAAGCCGATGGTGCCCATCGCGTAAGTGCCCGGCTGCAACGGATTCCAGTTCGAAGGGGGGCCCCATTGAGTGCCGCTGGTATATAGGGTCTCGGAACGTTCATAGACAGCCGCGGCTTGGGTGGGGGTAGGACCGGGAGCGGTTGTTGGTGTGGCCGGAGCCTGCGTCGCGGGCGCTGTGGGAGCGGGTGTCGCAGCGGGCGTTGTGGGGGCGCAGGCCGAGAGCAAGACCGCCAGAACCAGAAAAGCTGTAAACAGTAGGCCGGAGCGCATCATGGTTCCCCTCCTCTTGGTATGGGTTTGGAAGCGCTCTCAATCCATTCTAGCAAAGGACGAAAGCGTTGTCAAGACTCTCTCACCATGGTTTTTCCACGGCTTTTCAAGGTTTTAACAAAGTTTTAACAAAGTGGCCTGGCCGCGGTGAGATATCTGGAGCTTCTAGGAAAATCCCATCATTTAAATTAAATTTAAGGTAATATTAGGGCCGAGCTGCGCGCCTTTGATGCGCAGCTCGGCCCTAATACCCCCCAGAGGAAACCGCCTATATCCCATCGGCGCTGTGCAAAAACGGCTGAATAGTTACCCGCGTTCTCGCATTGGCCTCGCAATCCACTCATAATAAATTCTGAGAATTCTGATAAAAAACGATTTTGGGATCGCTCCCAAAATCGCCCGTGGGGGCGAGAATGGCGCGTCGTGAGTTAAAATTCGCTCCAATTGAGGGGGTTGTAAGACGGCTTAAGGTATATATCGGCATTCCGGTGCAAGTTACTTGGCTTTTCTGTCGGTTTATGGAGGCCTGGCACTCCTTCCAGACCTCCGAGCTCTCTGATTTCCTTCCTCGTCCTCTTGAGATTCGCATGGTGCGATTTGGGCTATGCCCTGGCTGGGGGATCTCCTCCTGATTTTTTATCGGGCCGATTGTATGGATCAAGCCTGCTGCCCTGGTAGTGCCTACCCGAGCGGAGCTACTCCTTATAATGCTCCATAACGATATGGTTTGAGGACAGGGCGATAGGAAGCCGATGGCCCCTGCTTCCAGGATCTCCCTCCCGACGGCCTAAAGGGCTTGTGAGGAAGGGGGAGAAAACTTGGGGTCTGGGCCGGGGATCAAAGGTCCCCGGCCCAGACCCCAAAAATCAACCTCTTAAAGCATTGAAAAGCCTCGTGAACGGCTTCCAGGTCTGTTGACAAGGATCTGCGAGTTGGGCTATTATATGGGAGCGAGTTGGGGTAGATTCCAATATGTGGGAGCGCTCCCAGATATGTCGTACACGTTAGAAGAGATCGCAAAGCTGGCCAAGGTGTCTCGTTCTACGGTATCTCGCGTGATCAATAACCATCCCAATGTGCGCCCGGAAGTCCGGGAGCGGGTTTGGAAAATCATTCAGGAGGTGGGATATCATCCGCACGCGGCCGCCCGTAACTTGGCCACTCGACGCACGCGGGTAGTAGGGGTGGTGATCCCAGAAACCCTCCCGAAGGTCTTCAGCGATCCCTACTTTCCAGCGGTATTGCGGGGGATCTCGGATACGCTCGCTGAGCATGATTACCATCTATTGCTCTCTTTGCTTGCACCTCTCCAGGAGGAGGATTTCTACCGGCGGGTCCTGCGTGGGCATCTGGTGGATGGCATCATCGTGCTGTCTGCTCAGATCACAGATCCCCTAATCATTCGAGCCCATCGGGATGGCCTTCCCGTGGTCAGCATTGGGCGATGTGTAGAACCAGGGGTGAGCTATGTCGACGCGGATAACGTCGAAGGAGGTCGTATGGCCACAGAGCATCTCCTTCGTCTGGGACGGCGGCGGGTGGCTACCATTGCGGGCCCTCAGACGAGGGCGCCGGGGATTGATCGTCTTGAGGGCTATCGCTCCGCGTTACATGCGTGGGGGATCAATTTGCGATCAGAGTGGATCGTGGAGGGGGATTTCACGGAGGCTGGGGGTTATATTGCGATGCGTCGTTTGCTCCCTGCTCACCCTGATGCCGTATTCGTGGCCAGCGACCTGATGGCCGTAGGGGCCCTCAAGGCCATACGAGAGGCTGGTCTGCGTGTCCCCGATGATATTGCCATTGTGGGCTACGACGATGTCGAGCTGGCCCAGTTCACCGACCCTCCGTTGACTACCATACGCCAGCCGATTTACGAGCTTGGCCGGATAGCGGTTCAGCTTCTACTCCGTCAGATGGAGGAGGGAGTTCGTGATCCCCAACGAGTGATCTTACCGACCGAGCTGGTGATTCGTTCTTCCTGTGGGGCATTGAAGGAACTAAAGAGGGTGAGCTATACGGAATTGGGCTCTTAACCAATCGTGCTTCATCTCAAGGGGGAAACGCACCGACCCTCTATCGGTTCCATAGTTTGCCGTGCGGGATATCGGTTGAAGCTCAACCGGAATATATTTTGTGCACTTCAATATCCATAGGAGGTCGAAATGGTCCCGGTTCCACTCCTGAAGATCCCACGGGGGGCTTGGCGCCGACCGATCGGTCTGCCCTTGGAGAACCCCGGCCGCTCGCTCCGTGAACCCCACGTTAGCATCGATGACGGCTATTGGCAGGGCGCTCCTTTGGGTGGAATCGGGGCAGGGACAATTGCTCGGACGTATCGGGGAGATTTCGCCCGCTGGCATCTGAGTCCGGGTCATCATCGTTATGAGCCTCTCCCTGCCTGCATGTTTTCGGTCTTTGTGGAGAGCGCGGAGGGGCGTCTGGCCCAGGCGCTGTGGACCGAGGCGCCCAGGGAGGGGCTTGAGGCGTGGCAATGGCGGTACCCAGTGGGCGCTGGGATCTATGCTGCCCTCTATCCCCGTTCATGGTTTGTGTACGAATGGGAGCGCTTCCCAATGCGATTGGCGGTTGAGCAGTTTTCGCCTGTGATTCCACACAACTATAAGGAAAGCAGCTATCCGGTGGCTGTGTTCCTGTGGTTTGTTGAGAATCCCACCTCTAACCCTTTGATTGTGGGAATACTGTTCACTTGGCAAAACCTTATCGGATATGGCAGGGCCCCAGAGGTTCAAGGTGGGATTCATCGGGTTCAAAAGGAGGATTTAGAAGCCAATCAGATCGTAGGGATCGAGATGTGGGGAGGGGAAGGGCCGGTGCAGGAGCCATGGGATGGATCTTGGGCATTGGCTGTGCGGGTGGAGCCCGGGGTGGAAGTCAGCTATCGGACTTGGTTCCCAGTGGATGGGGATGGTCGGGAGATTTGGGAGGATTTCGCCGCGGACGGCCGGCTGGAGAGCGATGAGGGTAGAGCCACCTGGTGGGAAAGCGGGCCGGCGGGAGCTGGGTTAGCGGTCACTTTGCGGTTGAATCCTGGTGAAAGACGTGAAGTACCTATCGCCCTGGCCTGGGATCTACCGCTGGTGGAGTTTGGATCCGGCGAGCGCTGGTATCGACGTCACACCGTTTTCTTCGGAACCTCTGGCCGGAGCGCATGGAGGATCGCCCGGGAGGCGTTGATGCACTATGCCACCTGGCGGGAACAAATCTGTTCCTGGCAGGAATCGATTCTATCTGATCCCACCGTGCCCGATTGGTACTTTACTGCGCTCTTTAACGAGCTTTATTTTGTTGCGGATGGAGGAACCGCGTGGGTCGTTGATCCCCAGGACCCGGATGGGATCGGCCATTTCGCCCAGCTGGAGTGCTACGACTATCCCTTCTACGAAACCTTGGATGTTCGATTTTATGGCTCATTCCCCGTTTTAATGCACTGGCCGGAGCTCGAGAAAGCCGTTATGAGGGATTTCATCGCGACCGTTCCTCAAGCGGATCTCACCCTTCGAACGATTGAGTCCACCGGGGTGTTAGCTCCCAGGAAACTGCCAGGGGCGTTGCCTCACGATTTGGGGTCTCCTCAGGAAAACCCGTGGCGACAACCCAACGCTTACTCCTTTCAGGATTCGAACGTTTGGAAGGATCTGAACAGCAAGTTCGTTCTGTTACTCTACCGAGATTATGTGTACACGCAGGATCGCTCGTTGATTGAAGACGGGTGGCCTGCGGTTCGAGCGGCTTTGGAATACCTCAAGCTGTTCGATCGGGATGAGGATGGGCTCCCGGAGAATGAGGGGATCCCGGATCAAACCTATGATACATGGCCCATGCGAGGCCCCAGCGCCTATTGTGGAGGGCTCTGGATTGCAGCGTTGGAAGCCAGTGTGCGCATGGCTGATTTGGTAGGGGATTCAGAGGCCCGATCGCGATATGCGAGCTGGCTTCGACGGGCCCGTGAATCCTTCGAGATGCTGCTCTGGAACGGCCGGTATTATCGATATGATACACTCAGCCCCCATCGGGAGAGCATCATGGCAGATCAGCTGGCCGGCCAATGGTATGCCGATTTGATTGGGCTCCCCCCGATTGTCCCGGAAGCCCATATCCAGCAGGCACTTCGCACAATCTATGAGTACAATGTCTGTCGCTTCGGGGGCGGCCGGATGGGGGCGGTGAACGGGATGCGCCCAGATGGCACGGTGGATCGCTCCAGCAACCAATCCGCTGAGGTTTGGACAGGAGTGACCTATGCGCTCGCCTCGGCTATGCTGGCGCGGGGGCTTGAAGAGGAGGCGTGGCGGACAGCGTGGGGAATTTATCATGTGACTTATGAGGAAAAAGGCTATTGGTTTCGCACGCCTGAAGCGTGGGACGAGCAGGGCAACTTCCGGGCGAGTATGTATTTGCGCCCTGGTGCCATCTGGGCCATCGAATGGGTCCGCCGTCAGCGGGCTGGCCGAGCTGCGGGAGGGTGAATCCGAACGACCCGTTATGTTTTCCTCTATACCTGTTGCACAACTCCTGGGAGGGGATTTTTGGGCTTGGGAAGGCCACCTTCGGCGGCCTTCCCAAGCCCAAAAATTTCTCTCTCCCCACGCACCGATCCATCCTCGCCATTGAAGCGAGTTAGCCCATCCAACGCTCCATTTGAAGCTCCCCCGCTTGCTGCTGTTGATCCCCGGGGATCTCCCTTTATTGACCTTCGTGTTGCTAAAGGATCAAGGTGGGATCCAGGATGGTGCCGGCCAACGGCCCCACCCCCCTGGATCCCCC
>FPIC01043502.1_pt1 | contig 13087 bp, 10 predicted proteins | sample 1504481 | NCBI WGS metagenome assembly FPIC01 (sample SAMEA4475357, study PRJEB15587) | soil metagenome | biome: Soil; feature: Field | place: India | collected 2015-03-11 | depth 0 m
ATAATGCAAAAACACAGCTGGGGCACTATAAGCCCCAGCTGGCTATTATTATAAGAAGGTGAGAGAATGAAAAGGGCTTTAATAACTGGGATCACGGGGCAAGATGGCGCTTATTTAGCAGAGTTTCTACTTGAAAAAGGTTATGAAGTTCATGGGCTTAAAAGAAGATCTTCCTTAATTAATACTCAAAGAATTAATCACTTATATGAAGAGCCACAGACACCAGGCAGAAGATTTTATTTACACTATGGTGATATGACTGATTCAACTAATCTTATAAGAGTCATTCAAGAAGTTCAGCCAGACGAAATCTATAATTTAGCTGCCCAGAGCCATGTGAAAGTATCTTTTGAAAGTCCTGAATACACTGCAAATGCAGATGCATTGGGGACATTGAGGATTTTGGAAGCTATACGAATATTAAAGCTTGCAGACAAAACCCGGTTTTATCAGGCTTCCACAAGTGAACTATTTGGGAAAGCTGCTGAGGTCCCTCAAAGAGAAACTACTCCGTTTTATCCAAGAAGTCCTTACGCAGCAGCAAAGGTTTATGCTTACTGGATCACAGTAAACTACAGAGAAGCATACGGAATTTTTGCGTCAAATGGTATATTATTTAATCATGAATCACCAATCCGGGGGGAAACATTTGTTACACGAAAAATAACGCGAGCAGTGGCTCGAATAAAATTGGGGCTGCAAGAAAAATTATATTTGGGGAATCTTGACGCAATTAGAGACTGGGGATATGCAAAAGACTATGTGAGGGCTATGTGGATGATACTAAATCATTCAGAACCAGACGACTTTGTGATTGCAACAGGTGAGGGGCATAGTGTAAGAGAATTTGTAGAAAAAGCATTCAAGGTGGTTGATATAGAAATAGAGTGGTTAGGCAGAGGTGTTGATGAAAAAGGCATAGATGCTAAAACTGGAAGAGTGCTTGTCGAAATAGATCCGAGATATTTCAGACCAACGGAAGTTGATATTTTAATTGGCGATTCCACAAAAGCAAGAAAAATACTTGGCTGGGAGCCAACAGTAACATTTGAACAACTTGTAAAAATAATGGTTGAGAGTGATTTGCTTGAAGCTGAAAAAGAATTGATTCTGAGAAGTAAAGGCTTTGCTTTTCAGCACTCATACGTAGATTAAGGGTGATAAAAAATGGAAAAGACGAGTAAAATATACGTTGCAGGTCACAGAGGTTTGGTTGGCTCGGCAATAGTAAGAAAATTACTAAGAGAAGGATATAATAATTTGGTACTCAAAACCAGAGAAGAACTTGATCTAACAGATCAAAAAATGGTTGAAGATTTTTTTGACAAAGAAAAACCAGAGTATGTATTTTTAGCAGCTGCAAAAGTTGGCGGAATACATGCAAACAGGACATACCCGGCAGAATTTCTATATCAAAATCTAATGATTGAAAGTAATGTCATTCACGCTTCATATAAATATGGGGTTAAGAAACTTTTATTTTTAGGTAGTTCTTGCATTTACCCTCGAGAATGTCCTCAACCTATAAAAGAGGAATATCTTCTTTCTGGCTATCTTGAACAAACGAACGAGGCATATGCAATTGCTAAAATTGCTGGATTAAAACTTTGCCAATACTACAAAAAGCAATATGGTGCTAATTTTATAAGTTGTATGCCGACCAATCTCTATGGTCCGTATGATAACTTTGATTTAGAGACGTCACATGTAATTCCTGCATTAGTAAGAAAATTTCATGAGGCAAAGGTTCTAAATAAACCTGAAGTAGAGGTATGGGGCACAGGAAAGGTATTGAGAGAATTTTTATATGTCGATGATCTGGCTGATGCATGCGTTTTTTTAATGAACTACTATGATGGAGACATGTGGATAAATGTTGGCAGTGGCGAAGAGGTTTCAATAGAAGAGTTAGCAAATATTATAAAAGAGGTCACTGGATATGAAGGCAAGATAGTATTCAATCCGAAAATGCCGGATGGCACACCAAGAAAACTTTTAGATTGCTCTAGATTAAAGGAACTCGGATGGTTGCCAAAAACTAATCTTAGAGAAGGTCTTAGAATGACATATGATTGGTATTTGAAGATGTATTGCAGGTAAAGGAAATTACAAAATAATTACAATAAGAAATTAGGCTTAATACGAGATTGTAATACGGATATTTTGACGTTATTAGCCTACCATAAAATAAGGTAATGAAATCTTTGTCGAAAAAGTATTTTCAATTGACTATGAAAAACTGTAATGATTATAAAAGAGGGTGAGGAGAGTGATGGAAACAAAACAGAAGAGAAAGATAATTTTTAATTTATTCGATATGATTTCACTTACTGCTGCATATTGGATTTCTCTCAATACACTGTATAAATATAATACAAGTGTTACATTTAGCAATTATACTTACCAATGGTTGGGATTATTAATACTGCTATTTTGGACAATATTGGCAGCAGAACTTACAAGATTACTCAGGGAGGATAAAACAATTAAGCAAATTGATTTACTAAAAAATTCATTAGTGCGAGGCATTCTTATAGCGATATTTGTTATTTGTGTTGATTGGCTGATTATGCTGAATATAAACAAAGTTTTTGTTGTAGTGTTTTTAGGGATATACATATTGTTTAGCGTAATACAAAGTAAATTGTTTTTATTTCTTGATAAGTTCACATTTTTGAAGTTTCAGAAGAAGTTCATTATTGTGATGGGAACCGAAAATTGCATTGAGGAGGGCACAAAATATTTAAAAGAAAATTACCCACATTACGCTTTGACAGAGAAATTGCTTTTAGATAGCAATAATGAAGATTATATTATAGATGTCTTAAAGCACTCTATACAAAATAGAGTAGTAGATATGGTATGTATCCTCAAGGATGAAAACATTTCTGACAAAGTTATTGAACAAATAATAAAAGTTTGTAAAGAAAGCGGAAGAGAGGTTAATATTTATTACAAGAACAATTTTAACATGGAAAAGGCTAACGTCAAGGTTGATAATGGGTATATTGTATTAAACTTTAAACCAGTTGAAATTCCAATTTCATATGTCATCACTAAAAGAATTTTGGACATTATTTTATCAAGCATTGCGCTATTACTAACAATGCCACTTTTTCTAATAATAGCAATTGCAATTAAGTTAGAATCACCAAAAGGACCCGTATTTTTTGTGCAAGAGAGAGTGGGGCTAAATGGACGAAGATTTAAATTAATAAAGTTTAGGACAATGATACCTGATGCTGAAAAATATAAAGAGAAACTTATGGCAATGAATGAAATGGATGGACCTGTATTTAAAATTACAAATGATCCGAGAATAACAAAGGTAGGGAGTATTTTGAGAAAACTAAGTTTAGATGAATTGCCACAACTGATAAATGTGTTAAAAGGTGAAATGAGTTTGGTAGGGCCTAGACCTTTACCAACTAATGAAGCAATAAAATGCGAAGTAGTTCATCAGATTAGGCATATTGTAAAACCAGGAATTACGTGCATCTGGCAAGCCACGAAAAGAAATAACTGCAGCTTTAGAGAATGGATGAAATTGGATAAGGAATATATTCTTAGAAGAAATCTAATGTTTGACTTTTACCTTATTCTAAAGACAGTATTAGCAGTTATAAAAATGACAGGGAAATAATAATAAATTCAAGAGGGTGAAAGAATGAACATAGCTATTGTAGGAGCTGGTTACGTCGGACTACCTACAGGGTTAGCATTAGCGTATTTAGGCAATGATATAGTGTTTATAGATGTAGATAGTGAAAAAATAGAACTACTTAAAAAGGGTAAAATTCCATTTTACGAACCTTACTTAAATGAGATGCTTAATCTAACGAAGGATAATGTTAAATTTACAACTGATTACAAAAGTGGGCTAAAGAATATTTCAATTGTTTTTATTTGCGTGGGAACGCCGGCCGACGAAAATTGGAAACCGAATCTGACAAATATCAAAGCTGTTGCAGAGATGATTGGAGAATATAGGACTAAAAAATTGGAGTATGTCGTGAATAAATCCACTGTGCCTATTGGTTTTGGCAAAATGCTGCATAATTTGATAAACAAAGATCATACATCAAAACATATTAAAGGTAAGAATTATATAACTGTAGTCTCAAATCCAGAATTTCTTAGAGAAGGAAGTGCACTTTATGATACTTTTTATCCAGATAGAATCGTTGTAGGTTCAGATGAAATTAATGGTATAGAAGCTGTTTCGCAATTGTATTCTCCAATCGTAAACCAAAATTTTACACCTCCTTCTTTTCTTCAAAGGCCTAATGGCTTAAGTGCGGTTCCTATAGTGACTACTGATTTGTGTTCAGCAGAGTTAATCAAGTATGCAGCAAATGCCTTTTTAGCAATGAAAATTAGTTTTATTAATGAGATTGCAAACCTGTGTGAAAAGGTTGGAGGAGATATAAATGAAGTTGCGAAGGGAATTGGGTTAGACAGCAGGATAGGGAGAAAGTTTCTGAATGCTGGTATTGGATGGGGCGGCAGTTGCTTTGGTAAAGATACTTCCGCATTGATAGAAATGGCCAAGGAATATGGTCTGAAGTTGCATATGATTGAAGCAGCCAGGATAGTTAATTACAATCAGAGAACTATAATTATAGAGAAGCTAAAGACACAAATAGGTAATTTAGCAAACAAAAGTATTGGCATATTGGGATTGAGTTTTAAACCGAATACAGATGATCTGAGAGACGCTCCAGCTATTGATATTATCAATAAACTGTTATCTGAAGGAGCATATGTCAAGGTTCATGATCCTGTATCACTCCAGAAATTCTTAAGTATGACGAATAAGTCCAATATCTACGGAAATACAGATGTTTATAAGGTCATAGAAGGATGTGATGCAGTTTTTGTATTGACAGAGTGGGATATCTATAAGGAGTTGGATTGGCAGATGGTCAAACGACTAATGCGCGGCAACGTAGTAATAGATGGTAGAAATGCTCTTAATAGAGAATTACTAATTAAATCAGGATTTATTTATATTGGGGTGGGAAGATGAATATAGTAATAAGTGGCGTTTGTGGTTTTATTGGCAGTAATTTGGCAAAAAGACTTATAGCTGAAAATCATACAGTAATAGGTTTAGATAACATGCTCACAGGAAGCGAAAGAAATATTGAATCGTTAATGACGAATCCTAATTTTGTTTTTGTAAAACATGACGTTATAAAACCAATTGACCTTGACGACGACATAGACTGGATTATTCATTTAGCAAGTCCAGCAAGTCCACCAAAGTATTTGACTTACCCTATAGAAACATTGAGGACAAACAGTGAAGGAACAAGAAATTTGTTAGAACTAGCACTAAAGAAAAATGCAAGATTCTTATATAGCTCGACAAGTGAAGTTTATGGGAATCCTCAAGTACATCCACAATCTGAAGATTACTGGGGAAATGTGAATCCAATTGGACCTAGGAGTGTTTATGATGAAGCCAAGAGATATGGAGAAGCCCTTGTAATGGCATATAATAGAAAATTTAATCTATCTACTCGAATTGTGAGAATTTTTAACACATATGGACCAGGAATGGATCCAGATGATGGTCGAGTAATTTCGAACTTTGTTGTTCAAGCCTTGAAAGGTGAACCGATAACCGTGTATGGCAATGGTATGCAAACACGAAGCTTTCAATACATTGATGATCTCATTGAAGGCATTTTGAAAGTAATGGAAGTTGAGTTTTATGAACCCATAAATTTGGGTAATCCTGAAGAATACACTGTTCTTGAGCTGGCAAATAAGGTTTTGCAATTAACGAAAAGTAAGAGTACTATTATATTCAAGCCCTTACCTGAAAACGATCCAGAAAGGCGTAAGCCTAACATAGATCGAGCTAAAAAAATTCTTGGATGGGAACCAAGAGTTGATTTGGAAGAGGGTTTAAAAAGAACTATTAATTATTTCAAAGAACTGCTCAATAGGTGAGCTAACATGAGAACATATTACATAAATGGTATGAAAATTCACGCCATTTCAAAGACTGAGCTTTTAGAAATGATTTCAGGTTGGGCTGAACAAAATGAAGGTAAAGTAATATGCTTTGCGAATGTTCACATGAATGTAGAGAGCTATTTAAATAGCGAATTTCAGCGATGCATTAATGAAAAGGCTGATATTGTCTGTCCTGATGGGATGCCGTTAGTTTGGTTTTTAAAGAAACAAGGTGAAAAAAGACAACAACGGATTTATGGTCCGGATATGATGCTCGATATATGTTCAAAAGCAGCAGCTAAAAACTTAAAAATTGGGCTTTATGGCGGCGAGGAAGAAGTACTGAATATATTACAACACAAGCTGAGGCAGTTATTTCCAAAAATAACTATTGCATACACATTTTCTCCTCCGTTTAGGGAATTAACAGAAGAAGAGGAAGAAAAAATCATTGCTGATATAAACAAAGCAGGCGTACAGATATTGTTTGTATCGTTAGGATGTCCCAAGCAGGAAAAGTGGATGTTTAGGAATAAAGAAAAAATTAAAGCTGTGATGTGTGGTGTAGGTGCGGCTTTTCTTTTTCATTCAGGAAAAGTTCTACAGGCTCCAAGATTGATCCAAATAATGGGGTTAGAATGGTTATTTAGACTGTTGATGGAACCAAGGAGATTGTTTAAACGATATTTTAAGACAAATACAATTTTTGTTTGGCTTATGCTTAAGGATTTTATAAAGAAAATGGTTAGTGATAAAATGAAGGTGACAACTAAATGAAAGTTTTAATGGTCCATGAATATTACAGACAAGCTGGAGGAGAGGATAAAGTTTTTGAAAAGGAAAAGCAGCTGCTAAAAAAAGAAGGAATAGATGTTATTGAATATACTTGGCACAATTCCAAAATTAATATGGGGGAATTAAAAAACATATTTTTAAATAAAGGAATTAGTGCTCAGGTATATAACGAACTAAAAAAAATTATAAAAAGTGAAAGAGTAGACGTAGTATGGTGTCATAATCTTTATCCATACCTTTTAATGTCAGTATATCAAGCAGCTAAAGATAGTAATTGCAAATTAATACATACATTGCATAATTATAGATTGATTTGTTTGAATGCAACATTTTATAACTATCAGAAACAAAAAATATGTACGTTATGTTTAGAAAAAAGTTTTAGGAGAGGTTTGTTTGTCAATTGTTCGGCTAATATTTTGAAAAAAATTATAGCCTACAATTTTGTTTATAATTTTTGGGCAAACGAAGCATATGAGAAGGTGGATAAATTTGTGGTATTAACTAAATTTGCATACGACATATTTAAGAAAATTGGTATACCAGAGCATAAACTTTTTATAAAACCTAATTTTATCTTCGAAGATGAAGTGGATATGCCCAGAGGAGTCGGGGATTACGCATTATTTATTGGGAGACTTACATACGAAAAGGGAATATTAGATCTTATAAATGCCATGAATTATGTAAAAAGGGATATAAAACTATTAATTGTTGGAAACGGATATCTTGAAGCATTAATAAGAAAAGTGTTGGATAAGTATAAGTTAACAAACGTACATTTGATTGGCTGGAAAAGTCCCGATGAAGTTGCTAAAATTATTTCTAATGCAAGACTATTAATACTCCCTAGTAAATGGTATGAGGGATTTCCAATGGTTATTTTAGAAGCATATAGTAAGGGAAGACCAGTATTAGCTCATAATGTGGGAGGAATTAAAGAAATTGTCTTTCCTGATGTTAATGGGTGGTTGGTAAATAATTTGTCGGCAAAGGAGTTTGCAAAAAATATTGAACATGCTTATGAGGTTAGCGAGAGTTTCAAATCGGAGTATATTGTAGAAGTACTACTAAATAAATGGTCAGCTACTACTAATTACAATAAATATATAAAAAGTTTACTATATTCCAACTAGTAAAAACAAAATAAGGAGTAAAATGAAAATGAAAAAAAGAATTTTAATAGCAATTGAACCTATTATGAGAGGAAGTAGAGTACATATACTGATGTATTTTTTAAGCGCAGTGAACCCCCTTTATGATAAAATATATGTTGTCACAAGGGAAGATTATGAAAATAGACTATTAGATGAGTTAATGAAAAAATATGATATAGAGAATGTAGAATATGTAAGATCAGTAAATATAGGCAATGCATGGATCAAAAAATTGAATTGCAAAGAGTTCAAATGTGTAAAAAGCAGTGTTGAAAGTATAATTAATAATTTACGTGAAAATGAAATAGCAGACGTGATTTTTATGGCAATAGATGATTATTTTGTGCCTTTTTTAATTTCATCATTTACATGGAGTTTAAAGAAGATAAGTAGATGTTTTTTCATAAGATATAGGGTTTATTATGCAACAAGAAGCCTTAAATCTAAAGTCAAGCAGGCGTTGGTATTTGCAGGTATATTTTACCTTCTATTTTTTAAAAAAATGAGAATGCTCAACTTTGATGAAAGAATAGAGAGAAAGAAAAACCTTCTTTACAATTATACAAATAAAATTACTACCCTGCCTGATCCATGGGATGGAGAATATGACAAAGTTGAGAGAACTGTTGCTAGAACACGGCTGAATATTAAGGAAGATAGTTTTGTTATTGCGCTTATTGGTAGACAAAATCAAAGAAAGGGTTTTCCGTTTATATTAAAAAATATTCATGAAATTCTAAAAGTTAATAATGTTGTTATACTAATAAGTGGAAAAATTGAAAATGAATATGAGGAAAAGTTACTATTAGATATAATTAAAAATTATGAAAAACGTATAATCTATATTCCAGACTATCTTAGCGAACAAGACATAGTTTATTCATATGCAGCTGCAGATGTTATTCTTCTACCTTACAGTTTTGACTTTTCGTTTTCAAGTGGTGTGTTAGCTCGAGCTTGTGCGGCAGGTGTTCCTGTTATTGCCTCCTCACATGGGTTAGTTGGCGAGAGAGTTAAAAGATATAAAATAGGACTTGTGTTTGAATATGAAGATGTAAAAAAATTGCTTGAATGCATAAATAAATTAATAAATAACAAAAAACTTTTAGAGGAGCTTCAGCACAACTGTAGCATATACAAGCAAATAACATCTTTGACACAGTTTAAATCAAAAGTAAAAAACATTTTTATAGATGACAAAGAATAAATGCATAATATTCTTAATTGTTTATAGAGGTGAAAATAGTGACAGAAAATTCTTACGAGAAGAAGACTAACATTTTACTCATAGAATGCTACTGGTTTATTTACTATTTTTCAAATGCGATTACTCTGCTTTTTTTTAAAGAAAATCCTAAGTTAGGTACAGCTGCTAATATCTTTATAAAGGCAGTTTATTTGATAATATTGATTTGTTATTCGGCAATATATAAAAGAAAAGTATTATTCCAAACTAAAGAGATAAGTTCTCAGTATAAGTATATGCCAATACCAGTAATATTATTATGTATATGGGTTTTTATATCTATTCTATGGACGTCCGCAAACCTTTACAGTTCATTAGGTTATTGGGTTATGCTGTTATTAGAGGTAATACCAGTTATTGTATATATATTTTTATTTCCATTTGATTTAATTTTGAAAGGAACAGTAAATGGAATAATTTATGGAGGACTAACTATCTGTATAATTGCAGTATTTAATGGTTTCAGCCAAACAGGAAGATTAGGAAATGAAGATTTTTTTCATCCTAATATAATAGGGAATTTAACAGCTATTGCTTTGATAACTTATTTTACTACAATGGATAAGAGAAGATGCAAAAGCAACATTTATAACATAGTTATAGTAGGATTTTTTGCTTCTGTTTTACTTTTAACCGTATGTAAAACGGCAATAATTGCCTTTATTATTACTTTGATAGTATTTACATTTATTATACAAACTAAATCATCCTCATTTGGACAAAGTGTAAAGTTACTGATAATGATTACACCTTTGGTGATAGGAATTTTGATGTTTTTTGGAAAATATACTTCTACATATTTTAACAAATATTTAGAAACTGAGAAACTTGTGCGGACATTAACTGGAAGAACTTTAATATGGGATATATCTATCCAATTGATAAAAGAAAATTGGATTTTGGGTTATGGTTTTATGGCATTTAGAGAAGTAATAGGAGGGGGGCTGTTTCATGTTAGGATTGGGAGTGCCCATAATGACTATTTAAATGTGTTATTTAATTTTGGAGCAGTGGGATTAACTCTCTATATATATGTGTTGCTTCTCTACTTAATTTATTCGCTAAAAGTTTTAAAATACATAAAACAGACAAATTACATCAATTTTGCTATCTGCTTGTTTATTTATTTTTTCATACGTGGAATGACTGAGGGAAATCTAACTTCATTTAATTTTCTCATGCCCTTGTTAATATTAAATATTACATACTTAAAAAAACAATTAACACAGATAGCGTTTTAATTGCAGAACTAATGCAACATTAAAGGAAATATTATAGAAGCCTTGTTGAGATGGTCAATTTATCATATTCCAAATTTACTGGAGCTATGCGTGTAAGATTTTTAGTTGTTAGCAATCTCAAAATGAGTTATAATTAATACATATTATACTTAATTAGTAACCAATCAAAGGTGGGAGCAATATGGCAAAAAAGAAGAAAGAAGTGAAAAGTTCACATCCTGAAAAAAGAAAAAATAATGGTGGTGATATGCTTATAAAGCTAAAGAACGTAAAATCATGGCGAAAAAGTTTGACCTGGAAATTATCTCTTTTCATAATTTTGCTGTTACTTATATCCATACTGGTTATTGACTTTATTTCAGTATATACTGCTGTTCAGTCAGTATTAGAAGAAAGCAAAAAATCATATTATGCTGCAACAGATGCGACGAAAGAATATATTAAACTTGCTTTTCAAACTGCTAAAGATGAGGGATTCCAGATAATGGCCGACGAGCTTGTTCAAAGGTATTTTTCTGAGGCAAAACAAGCTCTTCTAGATGAGTATGAAGCGTTTAAACTTAGATCAGATGCGAACAAGACTATTCAGAATAGGATTATTTCTAACAGTATGTTCAGTGGGATATTTATACTTACAAAACCAGAAAACTCATTGTTATTTCCATCACTACCAGTTGAATTAGATTTTAAAAGGTTAAGGGAAACGTCATGGTACAAAAAAGTCATAAATAGCGAGAGTGCTGTTATCTTAGAAAACCATTACGAAGGCTTTGATGAAGTTGTAAAAGATAAAACTACTGGTTTAAAAGAGTATGCACTGTCTATTGCATTTCCGTTTAAAGATATAGAGACAAATACAACTTTAGGTGTAATGTTAGTGGATATAAGTGTAGAATGGTTACAAGAGGTTTTAAAAAACACACAAATAAACAATCAAGGTGGCTTTATGCTTACAATTTCTCAATCAGGCAGGATTATTCTTCCCTCTGACTGGGAACTAAGAATGAAATCTGTACCTAAGAAAGATAGTGAGTTTGTATTGAAAATAATGAAATATTTAGAACAAAAACAATATGCAGGTGTGTTTAGTACTCAATTCGAAGGTAGGAGCTATTTGATAACTTATTCAAACATAGAAGGCTGTGGATGGACTCTTGTTGGAATGATTCCATTAGCTCAATTAACAAAATCAGCTTGGAAAATGGCATTATTGATTATAGGTTTGACAATTTTATTTACTGTTTTTACACTTTATATGGGTGTTAAATATGCAATGAAGATTGTAAAAGATATAAAAAGTGTGCATTCAGTCTTTTCTATTGCCAAAAATGGTGATTTGAATGTTTCCATTACATTAGATCGAGATGATGAAATTGGTGAGTTAGCTGAGAGTTTCAATTCAATGGTTGGGAATATCAGGAATTTAGTTCAAAAAAGTGTGGAATTGAGTAATCAATTAAATGCGTCAATAGGTGTTTTAAATACAGTGGCATCCGAAACAGCTACCGCATCAAACGAGGTTGCGAAAGCAATTGGAGAAATTGCTGAAGGGGCTTCAAACCAAGCAAAAGAGGCTTCAAGTGTTTATAACACGGTATCGAAATTTGGAGGGAAAATAGAAGCCATTGTTGAAGAATCAAGTAAAATGGAAAACTTGTCAAAAAGTGTAGAAACATTATCTGAGAAAGGCAAAGAGGCTGTTGAGTCACTAACATCTACCTCTTCACACACATATGATATTAGCTTAAATTTGATAACTACAGTAAAGAGACTGGCTGATTACTCGAACAAAATAAACAAGGTTCTCCAAGTATTAAGTTCACTTTCTGAACAAACAAAGTTACTTGCCCTAAATGCTTCAATAGAAGCTGTAAAAGCTGGTGATGCTGGTAGAGGTTTTGCAGTTGTTGCTAGTGAAATCCGGAAGCTTGCTGATCAATCGAAAGATTTTATGAGAGAGATAGAGAATGTTGTAAAGACAATACTGAGAGAAACTGCACTTGCTCAGCAGATATCAGGCAAGGTAGAGGATGTGATGAAATTACAAAAGCAGGCTGTTACTAATGTGGATGTATCGTTCTCAAATATCCAAAAGGCTGTTGCTGGACTTTTGGAAGGAATTGAAAGGATTGCGAACAACATAATTGAAATAGATAAAGAAAAAGATTACATTATTAAGAGTATGGAGAGTATATCTGCAATATCAGAGGAGACAGCTGCATCATCTGAGGAAGTGTCAGCAGCGACAGAACAACAGTTAGCTGCAATAGAAGAGTTAAGAGCGATGACTGAACAATTAAACAAGCTTTCAAAAGATCTTAACGATGCAATGAGTGTCTTTAAAGTTTAAAAGATTTTCTTTTTACTAAAAATAATAAATCCCTTTCCTGAGGCATATATTATCTTTAGACTTTTGTCATACTGTCCTGAGGAAAGGGATTTATTTTATTGAGTAATGTCTAATTACTTAACGTATTTTCTATTTTTTCTCTTGACTTTTAATTAAGCATTTTAGAAATTTTTAAAAATTCTCCTTCAGGTTTTGTTCATTTAAGCTGTATTTCACGATTACTTCTAAAATACTCCCATATTAACAGTTATAGCTCAAGTTAGTAAGGATAATTTCACAAAGACGGAAACCTTATTATTTTACAATATAAACCTCTTCCCATGTATGGAAA